>Ga0255770_10001061_pt1 | contig 25639 bp, 19 predicted proteins | sample 071ome_22_FD_179968 | JGI IMG/M metagenome (GOLD analysis project Ga0255770, IMG submission 179968) | Coastal salt marsh microbial communities from the Groves Creek Marsh, Skidaway Island, Georgia - 071404AT metaG (version 2) | ecosystem: Environmental > Aquatic > Marine > Intertidal zone >...
GCTTTGGTGAATGTTGGCTGAAGAGTCTGTCAAAGGACGACATCGCTGCCGTTCCGATTCCGGCTTGGGAGCGAGGTGAAACCGTTCCATGGACGAGCGGAATCGTGGTTAAAACGATTTCTCCTCCAACGCCAACACCGGTACCGAGTCCTCCCGTGTCTCCACCGTCGCCTTCGCCGTCACCGTCGCCTTCGCCTCCTCCTCTGCCTTCGCCGCCGGCACCTTCACCTTCACCTCCTCCGCCATCGCCTCCTCCGCCTTCACCACCTCCACTTCCAATCTGTTTACAGCTCGTTCAAGAATTACGAGAACGTTGCTCACCATTCTTTACGGTTGAAAACGAAGGCCTGGATAGCGCTTGCTGCGGAATCGTGCGCGAAATGAACAACAATGAATGCTTTTGCGAAGAATCGACGCTCGCCGAGCTCGGCGATACCATCAGAGTCATCGAGCTCACGACTCCGACGCTCTGCGAATCCGGCTTTAGCATTACTTCGGGCATTTCATGCTTTCCTTCACCGCCTCCACCGCCGCCGTCTCCGTTTCCCCCGCCTCCCTCGCCTCCACCTCCTTCTCCCTCTCCGCCTCCGCCGTCACCCTCTCCGTCGCCGCCGCCACCATCACCCCCACCTCCCTCTCCGTCTCCACCCCCTCCCTCGCCCCCACCGCCGTCTCCACCCCCACCACCTCCAGCGAACAAGTGTCCGATTCTTTCAATCGTCGGTGGACCCAATCCAGTGCAGAATGAAGTCTTGATTGATTCCCTCTACGTGGACGCCGGCGCGACGGCGAAGGATGACATCGACGGCGACATTTCAGAATCCATCGTCGTGGACACCTCCGCGGTGGACACGAGTCGCGTCGGTACGTATTCAGTCACGTATCGCGTCAAGGATTCGGGAGGGTGCGAGGTGACTGCGGAGCGTCTCGTTCGAGTTATTGCGCTTGTGCCGACGTCTGATTTGACGCAACTCACATCGCTTTGCGTTTCAAACGTCCGTCGAGTCGAAGAGCTCTGCGCAGGGTACGACTCATTGACCACCACAGGTCCAAATCCAGTGTCGTTTCCAAGTTGCTGCGTCGCCGTGAGCGACATGGATGAGGCTGGTTGCTTTTGCGTACCGGAAGTCGTTCGCGAATTTCAAGACGCGAAACCATCCATCGAAGAATTGGCATCCTTCACGCCTCTCGCCTGCGGCTACCGCATCAAGCACGGTTCGGTGTGCTCTGACCAACAGCTCTTGACGCAATTCTTGCGCGAACCCACCGGTGTTCCGGAAGTCACCATCGAGGCTGGAAAATGGCGCGAGATTGTTGACGAAGGCGGCGCGCTTCGCGAAGACGTCGGTTGCTCGGATGTTCTGCTCGTGACGCAAAAGTACTGCGGCGAAGTGCAAAGAAACGATGGTTTCGCCCCCAAGGTGAGCGATTTCGTCCCATGCTGCGCTACCGCGTCGCGCCTCTTCAACGACACGTGTCTGTGCGAATCTGGTCTCGACCTCATCACGGATGACAATGTCGAATTCGTTAGAGAGCTCGTCGGATTTGCGCCGCTCGGATGCGGATTGAATTTCACGTCTGCGTGTCCAGAGCTCGCGACTGCGATTGGATTGGACGTCGTGATGCCGCCCGCTCGAAACGAGACAAACGAAACGGTACCAGTCGGACCAGACCTTCCCGTGACTCGCCCGATCGAAGGATATGGCGTCGTCGTCGAGAATGGCGTGCCATTGCCCGCGGACGCACCTGGATCAAGCGCGTGCGACGCGATTCGCGAGTTGAGGAATTTCCTAGTCGTCTCATCGAGACCGGGGACGACGGAGTATCGCATCGCTGGAGCCGTCGGGTGCTGCTCGAATAAAACGATAAACATTCCCGAAGTGAGCGTGCTCGTCGGATATCGACCTAGAGATGTCGACAGCAATGCGTTTGTGAACGAATTGCCTTCGGCGCCCGTCGTGGAATGTTCCGGCATCACTCTCATCTCACCTTCGGGAGAGGTCTTGGATGACGCGCTGTGTGACCGAGTGACGATCAAAGAGCTCGATGGTGGATTCGAAATCACGCTGAGAGATGTCGAGATTTGTCCAGATTGCGCCATCGCTGGGAGAGCTCGAGACGGTACTCTGTTTACAATAACACACGATTCAACGGCGACGCTCGACGACTTTACACCCGTCGTTCGCGCGCTTCAGTGCGACACTTCTGGGTCGTGGGCAGACGCGCTTCCGCAGACTGATTCAAGACGACGGAAATTGCTTCAATTCTTTGGAGGTATACCCTTCTTCCCGGATTACGTCCGCGACAGACCAGACGTCACCCGTCCGAGCGTACAAAATCTCGCCGGCTTCAATTTGACGCAGTACGCCCGTCCGTTCAGAGATGGCGATGAACGAGCGTCCACAGTCGACGGAGACGACGAAGACGAGTACGGATTCGACGATATCGAAGTGCAAAACTGTCCATCCATCATCGGACGCGTCAGCTCTTCCTTGCGATGGTTTGGCAAACGCGTTCAATCCGAAGGCACAGATTGGAGAACGTCTCCGTTTGACGGATACGACTTTGCAGGAAGAATAGGCATCGACGACCAGGATCCACTCACGCTCATGGACGTCACGATTCCGATCGTTCTTAGTGCTTGGGTGAACGACATCGACGGAACCTGGCGGGAGGTGGAGAATCCAATCGAAGAGTACCAGATTGAGTGTTTCGCAAGCGTCCGAGGTCCCGAGCGATTTGATTCGCGCCCTTGTGCGGGATTGAGCTTTTACATGGCTTCATACTCTCCCGACGGCGTCTTCGACGAAAATCCCGAGCGAACGCTTCCGAAAGTCACCCTTCTCGAGATTTCGATGTCCAACGTCACTCTGTGTTCTGGGTGTTCGATTGAGGGATTCGGTCAGAATGGCACGTTGTTCAGAGTTACCTCTCGAAGCGGCGCAGCTTTGGACTACATCGGACCAAGCGTCGGCAATCCAACGTGCAAGCGAGATTCTGGCGGCGTTCTCATCGCGCCATTGATACCCGAAGTCGAACCACCGGCACCAGCTGATTCCTCACCTGTCGTCGACGCGTCGTCGTGTAACGGCGAAAAGGGACTCAATCTCAAGGGCATTTTGCTTCGAGATGGTTCCAAATTCATCCTCGACACGGAGGAAGAGTGTTGTCTCGCGTGTCTCAACACCGACGGCTGCGACATATGGGTTTACTGCACTGGTGACTGTGTCGACTTTGCCTATCACTCGTGCTGGTTGAAGCGCGCTATCGGTGGTGGGTTCTCCGCCGAGCGCGGTCCGACAGACGTGGACGCCTGGGACCGCGGCGACGAAGTTCCGTGGACGAGCGGCTGGTTCGCGCGTTCAAAGACGATTCCACCGCCTCCGTCGTCGTCGCCGCCGCCTCCGAGCACTCGACCGCCGTCTCCGCCGATCGCGCGTCCTCCGGCACCTCCAGCTACGGTTCCAGATTCGGCCACGTACTTCACGCTTCAGCCCGGGGTGTCTGTTCAAATTCCCGCTTCGTTCATCACAGTGATTCCTGGCGCGACGCTCCCGAACGCGTCAGCGCCCGTCCCTGAACCGACCGCACCCGCGCCCTCGGAGGGACCGATTGAAAGACCCCTCGAACGCGCGTGCACGACGAGCGACGCCCGCGCGTGTCCGACGGACTCTCTGCCAGAGCGTTTGCGAGAACTCGACGTTCGAGTCTCGTTCCAATTGATTCGTGTCGCAGACGCCGAGTCTCAGGCGGTCGTCACCGGCACGGCGATCAATTTTGGTCGAACGAGCGATCGCGTGTGTCTCACGGGCGTATCATTGACCCTACCTTTTGAGCGCCGAGTGATCGATCCGACGACGAACGTCGCGACTACGGCTCCGGCTTTGGATTTCGTCGTCGAGTGCATCTTCGTCGGCGTCCGAACCCGAGACGGACCGCCGGGTGAGGAAGAAAACGGATGCGACGCCTACGCCACCGCTCAAGTCACCGACGAAGGCGTTCAAATCGTGTTCCGAGAACTCTCCCTCTGTCCGGAGTGCTGGATCGTCGGAGGACCGTCCAACGCGATTTTCGCGTTGACGCACGTTCGCGAATGGCCTCTCGAACTCGCCGAGCCCACGGTCGCGGTTCAAAACGTCATCAACGAAGACTCCGCGACGTGTGCGCCGCAGTAACCGCGTACGTGACATCAAGATTTCCACACGAAACGAACGAACAAACGAACGAGCGAACAAATACAATCGAATCATCAATACGCAAGCATTTTACTTTTACTACACGCGCTGAAACAAACGCCTATTGCGACGCCATCGCGACGGCTCGTCGAATCGCCCCCGGCATTGAATTCATCACCACCGGCGTATCCACGAGATCCATGACGTTCCCAAACCCTCGAATCATCAAAACCCGCGCGTCACCATCCGGTGCGTCCTCCACGCTCGCGCTGATGGCCCCCACGGGCGCGAACTCCCCCGGCGACGCCCCGTCCGACATCAAAAACGCCATGTCAAACCCCTCCGGCGTCCGATCCACCCGCTGCGGCAACGCAAACGGTAAGTTTGCATCCGTCGTCAGCGTCGACGCCCACTGGTACAGCGCATCCTTGACCGTTTCCTCGTCAACGTTCGCCGGCAATCGAGCCGTGCCCAACTGAAACGTCTTCACCGCATCGGCGTCATCCTTTTGCGTCGCCTTGGTCGCGTTCACGCGCCCGCGTCGTCGTCGACGCGTCGGCGCGTCGGCGGTGACGCACCGAACGACGACGTTCGTCGCTCTCGCCGTCGCGAACATGACTCGATCGATCGGCGTCGCGTTTTGACGACCTCGATCGTCGTCGTCAGTCACTAATCAGCTCAAAGCTGGAGGGTTCACTCTGTGGATAACCTCACACGTCGCCGCGCACGAGCGACCGACGACGGATGATGATGACGACGACGGCGATGCGCGCGACGGGAACGATGTCGACGATTCGCGCGCCGGCGATGCCGCCGACGAGGACGCGACGACGCGGTGTCGCTGCCGCTGCCGCTGCGCGCATCGAGGGTGGGGCGCGCGTGTTGCGATCGAACCGCGGACGCCGCGCGTCGATGACGATGCCGCCGCCGAAAGCGGTCCCGCTGTTTGAACTCGGTGAACTCGAGGGAAACATTCAAGCCTTTTATCTCGGAACGCTCTTGACGATTCTCGGTGGCGCCGGTTTCATCGTGGTGCGACAGGTGCTCATCCGACGCGAGTTGGATGATCAGGCGAAACGAATGGGTGAAAGGATCCGAGCCGGGAACGCGAGCGCGGAGGATTACTTTGAGATGGGAAGCATTTTGTTGCGGAAAAAGGTTTTCACGCAGGCGGTGAGAAACCTGCAGGCGGCGGCGGAGAACTGGGACGGTGATGAGCAGGATTTGGCGTTGGTGCACAACGCGCTCGGGTTTGGGTACTCGAACACGGATAAGATTGACGCGGCGATTGATGAGTATAAAAAGTCGGTCGCGCTTCAACCCGGGTACGTAACGGCGTGGAATAACCTCGGAGAGGCGTACGAGAAGAAGAAGGAGATGAAGGAGGCGATTCGATGCTACGAAGAGAGCTTGGAATTGTCGCCGAATAATCCCACGGCGACGGAGCGATTGGAGGAGATTAAAATGCGTATGCGACGCAGAGGGCAACTGGATTGAGGGTTGTGTAGTACTACAAGAAAAAAGAAACCAACTCATCTAATGACGTTCACTCAGAGTCCCGAACGCGAACGTCGATCCAACGAAGGAAACCTCTCAGTGAACCTGTTTCGCGAGCGCCTGCGCTTGAAGTTTCTTTTCCCGACTGCGCCTATTTTGAAACCAGTTGTACACGTTCGACTCACCAATCGTGCCGTGTTTCGCCAACTCAGCCGTGATTCGCGTCAATTCTTCCCGAACCGGCGGCGCTTGCCCGTTCTGAAACATCTGCTCCAAAATTTCATAGTGTTTCGGCGTCCCCGTCCACCGAACGCCTCGCGCGTTCTTGTCCGCGCCTCTTCCCCCGCCGCTGCTCCCGTGTTCACCCGGCGTTTTATGCGCCGCCGACGACAACACCTGAGGTCTCTGCGCGATCGCCGAAGCCGACTGCTTCTTCTGATGCGCCGTCTGCTGATGCGCCTGCACCGAAGTCACTTGCAACAACTGCTGACAAATGTGCGCGTACGCCGCAATCTGTTGCCTAAACGCGTACAACTGCCGTTCCGTCATGTGCACCGCCGACCCTTCCGGCGCGCGGACATCCCCGGGTAAAACCCCGGGCGCTGGGTTGACCATTTTCGCCCGCTCATCCTCGGTGACAACGCCGGCACCGACGTCATCAACCTTTTTTTCATCAGCGGCGACATCATGAGCATCGGCGGAATCATCATCATCAGCCTCCTTCGTTTTCCCCGCGTCTTCACCTCCGTCCACATCCATCGCCACCGGTCCCGCCGCTTCCGCCGTCGTCGTCGCTTCCGTCGTCGTCGTCGCTTCCGTCGTCGTCGTCTCTCTCGTTTCCTCCTCGCCCATCTCTTCGTCGGATTTCCTTCCTCGTCGCGCTCTGCGGGCTCGCGCGGTTGATTCAAAACTTCACTTCACAAAGGGTCGTCATTCAGTCTGAAACTCGCTGCAGTACGGTGTTCATGATACGTACTGAAGTAAGTGTAAGACTATGATACATGGAGAAAAAACCCACCCACCCAAAAGTCGACGTCGCCTCGCCGCGGTTGTTGTTTTGTTCGTTACGCCCTGGCGTCGTCGTCAGAGCGCGCCGTTGACGCCGACGCGACGCGACGCCGCCGACGCCGACGCGGGAATCGCGCGAAAATAATTACTCACCGCCCGATTTAGGCTTCGCGCGAGCGACGTGGGGAGGACGGGAGACGGGAGACGCGTCGGCTCTGGTTCGTTCGAGAGGTCGCGGTCGACACGTCACCAGCCCATCGGTCGGGTTGGTTGGACTCTTCGGATGAGTTCGCCGGTCTGGCTCGCGGGATTGGCGCTCGCGGAGTTGCACAGACGGGCGGGGGAACCGGAACGCGAGGAGGTTTTCGTCGATACGGACGAGTCGGAGGGTGAGGAGGAGGAGGAGGAGGAGGAGGAGGAGGAGGCTGAGGGCGAGGACGGAAACGCCTCGTCGCCGAGACGAAGCGAGACGGAGATCTCTGCGTCGTCCGTCGTTCGTGAAGGAGAAGAAGAAGAAGAGGAAGAGACCGAAGAGCCCGGACAGTGTCGGTTTTGTTTTACCGGGTCCGAGTGTGGGTCCCTCGTGGCGCCGTGCGCGTGTAGCGGTTCGCAGCGCTTTGTCCACAAGAGGTGCCTGAGACAGTGGCAACGCGTGTCTTTTCAATCCCGAGGCGTGTACGAAACGGCGTGTCGGGTGTGTCACGCCGAGTACACGGTCTCCACGTCGAGTTCTAAGGGAGGGCGACGCGGGCGACGCGGACCTTTCGTTTGGTTTTCGCTTCGAGCGAGGGATCGCTTGAACGAGTACTCGCGACTGTGGGTGCAAAACGCCCTCAACGCGTTGCTCTTACGCAAGGGCGTCACGCTTCGGCGAAGCCCGAGTTCGGCGGGTAACCTCGCGTTACTCGTCGCACAGAGTGAGGTGAGAATATGGGCCGGTCGCGAGGAGCGTCGATCGGCGAGCGCGCTTCCGAAGATTCTCAGAGTCGCTTCGGTTTTATTCACCGCCGCGAGTTCGTACGCCAAATTACAACTCCTCGTCAGTCCCGTCGTTCGACGATGACGACTCACCGAGCGACGACGACGAATCGGTGCGCCCAACGCGGGAAGAATCGAAATCATGTATCATAACATTTCGAGTATTTTCCACCCCCTGATTGTAATGTACACGTAGCAAAACACTCGCGCGAACAGTCCCTCGCCTTCTCTCACCTTCTCTCGCTCGGTGGATAATCGTCAAACGCCGACGCCGACACCGACGACGCGCGCGCATCAGAGAAAGCTTCTTCCTCGCGAAGACGCGCGGACAGACGGCGGTTTATCCATGCCGTCATCTGGTGAACCACCGGTAACGCCGCCGGGTGTGAAGACGAGCGCGACGTCGACGTCCACGCTGACGACGACCGGGTTGCCCGATGACGCATCCAACATTGAAGCCTTTGTCGCATCCGCGACGCCCGTGTTCGTCGCTCGACGACGACGCGCCGAGGATACGTCGTCGTCGTCGTCGTCGTCGTCGTCGTACGCGCTCAAGGATTTGTGGACGTCCTTCGTCGAACCGAGCGCTTTCGGCGCAGAGGTTCCGTTGCGGTTGCAAGAAGGGTTGGACGTGAGTCAGTATTACGTACCGTTTTTGTCTGGTATGCAGCTCTTTACCCGTGGTGCGGAAGATGGCGAGGATGACGCCAAGGAGGACGACCAAAGGACGGCGGCGGGAACCGGTCGGGTTCGACCGGGCGGGACAAGGTTGATTTTTGAGTTTTTTGAAAAGGCGTCGCCGTACACGCGCGCGTCGTTGAGCGATACGATTCGCGCAATCATGGAAGAACAGCCAGAGTTGGCGGAGATGACGAGCGATGATTTGGCGCCGAGCAGTTGGATGAGCGTGGCGTGGTATCCAATCTATCGGATTCCGCAGGGGACGATGTTACACGACGTGCAGGGGTGCTTTTTGACGTATCACGCGTTGTACGTCGGGGAGTTGCGAGACGGAGACATCGCGTGTCCTTTACCGCCGAAAATGTCAAATCTCGTCGAACGAATGATCGATGAGCGCGTGACCAAGACGCGCGAGGACGCCAATTTCGGTGTGTTTGACGGCGGCGATGTGACCGACGCCGAGAAAAACGCGTCGTTCACCGTGCGCGTCTTGCGGCCGTTTGGTTTATCCATGTACAAGATGCAGGGCGACGTCTGGGCCGCCAACGAGACGACGACAGAATGGATGAACAAGCTCATGGATGGTGCGTACACGTGGTTACGCATGCGCAAGACGGTCCATCCCGATTACGAATTTTTTTCGCACTTTGGCTGATTTAAGCGAGCATTCTACATTAGATTACAGATTACAGATTCCAAACGAATTCCTCTCTCCTTCATTCGGAGTTGTTGTAGTGTTGTCACACGCATAGCATCGGGATCAATCAATCAATCATTCGCGCGCTTCACGCTTTGAGCGCCTGGGACGCGCCTTCGACGCCGTTACCGTCACTAGTATTTGCAGAAGTATTCGTCGTCGTCGTCGTCGTCGTCGTCGTCGTCGTCGTCGTCGTCGCGAACATCTCCATGGCTGAATTCTCCGCCCCCAACGCCGCCACCAACCGTCTCAACTCCTCTTCCTCCTCCCTCAACGCGCTCTCCTCCGCCTCCAACACCGCCGCTCGCGTTTCCAACCCTTTCAAGTACCGCAATTTACGTTCTTTACTCCTCGCGGCGCTCTGTCGGTTGGCCAAGATTCGTCTCGCCCGTTTCGGATCCGTCAACGCAATCTCCCGCACATCCATCGGAATCTCATCCCCGAGCACGTCCAACGGCGCCAACGCCGCGCTCGCGGACGATGTTGATATCATCGTCACCCCCTCCGTCCGCGCGTGTCCACCGAACGCCCCGCGTTTCGTCTTGGCGTCGAACAGTTTCGCAACTTCCTCATCCATGTCTTCGTACACGTCGCACCCGTCGTCGTCGCACGCGTCGTCGTCGTCGTCCAACCCGCGCGCGTCATCGAACGCGACCGAGAGTTCCGCGCGCAGATCCGACGCCTCCAGAGCGTCCACCGGGGTCGACAGCGATCGTCGGTGGCGAGACGACGACGGGCGCATCGGTCGGGAACGAAATGTAATCGATGATGAATGCGTCGTTCAGTGCCGCCTCAGAGCGCGTCACGATGACGATGACGACGAGACGACGACGGTTCGTTTTGTGTCTACTCGGCGCGGCGAACGGAACGTCGTCGTCGTCACCGCGGGACGTCGTCGATGCCGTGGGGAGGATGCGCGCGATCGTCGACGCGGTCGAGGCGTGTACGTCGACGGTTGGTTTCGACGACCAAGAAGATGGCGATGAAGACGACGGATGGCGCCGGTGTGGATTTAACGCCGACGGTACGCCCGCGGGGGTGATGTTCGCGGCGCGGGCGTGGGGATGCGGACCGGTTGGGTGCTTTGAACGCGTCCCCGGATGGTTGGCGTCGTCGTCGTCGTCGATGGGTGACGCGCTGAGGGACGCGGCGTTTGAAGCGGAACGAGGCGGAGACGCGAGCGACGCCGCCGGAACGGCGAGCGCGGCGGCGAGCGGGGCGATCGGATTGTTAGAATCGTGCGGGGAGGATGAAAACACGGTGGGGTTGGTGGATGTGGTTTGGTTTGAGCTCGGCGCGGGGGGGCGCGCGTCGTCGACGGGGTACTCGGAGGACGCGAACGCGTGGACGGATGAAATGGTGGCGGTGTACGGAACCTTTCGACGCGCCGTCGAACTCTTCGGAGACGCCGTGCGCCTGCGGGTGGTTTCGTGTGGCGTCACCGGGAGGTGTTCTCGCGAGGCGAGGGCGGTGGCGGAGGCGTGCGGGGCGAGCGCGTCGTCGTTGGACTCGGACGAGACGGTGGATTTGGGCGTTCGGTTTCGCGGATCGCTCGGTTTTTCATCCGCCAACGGAAGAGAGAGGGTGGAGATTTGTCGTCTGAGCGCCAGTCGGTTCGACGAAAAAGAACACACGCGGGATGCGTCTGTACAGACGAACGCGACGGCGGCGGCGCGAGGCGATGACGCGCGGCGACCGATGGCGAGGGCGCTTCGCGTCGTGGAAATCGCGCGCGTCGGCGAGGTGCCCGGTTTGTACCTGAGTTCAGATGTCGATCTGTGCGTGCGCGTCGAAGAGGGTGGCGACGGTACGCTCAAGGATGAATTTTTCTCGGCGTGGCGATCGGCGTGCGCCCGGGCAACGTCGTGGGCCGACGCCCCGGCGCTCGTCGTGAAGAGTCAGACGCGACTCGAGACGAACGACGCCGCGGGCGGAGCGAGACGGTACAGAGACTTGACTCGAGACGAAGGCGTGTCGACGCCAATGTTGATGTATCCCGTCGTGCGCAAGTCGGAGACGACGCAGAAAACGTATTTGGAGTTTAGATTGCGGCCGTTCGTGTCGACGGCGACGCTCATAGGACGTTTGTCGAAGAGCGCCGGGGCGGGCGGGTTGACTCGAGTCAACGTGGCGATGGATAACATGAGCGATTTGGCTCGATATCAAGCGTTGGATGAAGCCGACATGGCGTTGTTGCAACTTTCCGAGCGTAAGAATTTCTCGCTGCGAGACGTCGAGGAGCAAGATGATGATGAGAATGAGTTTGCAGAGACGATCACGGCGCCGACGTCGCCGACGCGGCCAAACGGCTTTGCGGATTTATCGCCAGACATTGGCGGAATCAAGAGCGCTTCGTCGTCTCTCAAACTATTATCAGCCGTCAACGCAGCGGCGCGCGGCGCTTCGGTTAAAACGGAGGATTCATCCGCGCCTCGAGTCGCGTACGCTGAGATGTGGCGCCGGGGTGTCGAGGATTCATCCGCGGTGTTTGTTCGCGCCGAAACGGCGCCTCCGTCGACGACGCAATCGTCCGTCAAGTTTGACGAGATTTTCGACAGACTGACCGAAAGAAACGATTTCGGTCGTAAACGCACATTGGCGAGAGACACCACGGAGGGCTACTACACCAAGGCTTTCAACGAGGCGGTGGACATTTCTCTCGCGCAGCTCAACCAAATCGGCGCCGCGACGACTCTTTTGAAAAAGTACGGCGACGTCGACGGCGTCGATGGCGAGCGCGACGCCACCACCGCGGAAGACGAAAAGAGCTTCCAAGCGATCGTCTGCTGCGAAACCGACGCCGCGAAGGAGAAGCGTCGCGCCGAGCGTCGTAGAACGCACGAGGAAAAGCGGGAAAAAATGTTTTTAGCCCTCGGCGTCGATCCCCGCGCCGTCAAGCGTACGTCGAGTTTGGACGGCGGTTCGACCAAATCCCTCGCACCACCGACGGCGACGAAACCCTCAGCCCAAGCACCATCGGCGACAGCGTCGCCACGACGACCGGCCATCGTCTCATCGTCAAAGAAACCGCTCGCAGACGCCAACGACGCCCTCGCGTGTCCAAAGTGCGACGGAGCGCTCAACCGTCCCGCCGACGGTTCGCGTCTCAACTTTTGTTACGTGTGCGGCTTTAAACTCTAGCGATGTATATAATAGAACACGATCGACTCTTCGTTTATCACACACAGCGCGTCCGCGTCGTCGTCCTTCCCATCCTCTCGTCCCGCGCGTCGTCGTCACCCGGTCGCTCTTCGAGACAGACAGACAGACAATCCGGGCATCGATCGGTACATGACGTCAAAGTGTGCGTTCGCCGGCACTGGCGACATCGCGCGCCGTAAAAAAGCCATCAATTGGGCACTGCCCGCGTAAGTTCGAATCTTGCAGCAGCCGAGATCGGTGACGGGGAGACTCGTACCTCGCGTACGGCGACGCGTCACCTATTATGAGGCTGTTTGGCCGAGTTGGTTAAGGCGATTGACTTGAATTTTTTATATAGCGTTATCTCTCTTTAAGTACGTGTCAAACGTCCGAATTATTACAAAGATATTGACACAAAGCATTGACTTGAATTTTTTATATAGCGGTCCACCCTTTTATTCATATAAAGTATCACACATGTTCGATATGATACTAAAAAGTAAATGTACCGAAATCATTGTGTTTTTATTTTGTCAACATCGGAGTTACGTGTATGAAAGTATGTGACTTATTACTATATTACAAGTACTTTGTGTACGATGCGCATCGCGCTGAGGAGCGGCGGTGATGGATGGATGGATGGACGCGCCGTCGGACGCCGACGCGTGACGCGCCGACGCGCGACGAAAAAAGGACGAAGGATGTCGACGACGAACGAGGTGACGTGGGAAGACCAACAGCGCATCTGCGCGTTTTCGCGAATGAACGCGCGGCACCACGAGCTGAACGCGGAGATTAAAACAAAGGAGAAACAGATCGACGACCTGGACGAGGCGTCGACCGAGTTGGTGGTCAACGACGAGGACGAGACGTGCGTGCTCGTCGGGGAGTGTTTCGTGAAGATGGATAACGACGCGGCGGAGGGTAAGGTGGAGAAGATGCTCGCGGAGGCGCGGGAAGGGTTGGAAAAGTTGAAGACGGAGCGAAAGGTTTTGAGAGAAGGGATGGATGAGTTGAAACAGGTGCGGCGGCGTTGACTCTTTTTCGAGCGTTTTGAATTAGCCGCGACTGACGACTGACGACTGACGACTGACGACGTTTTGTTTTTTGGACGACGATAGAAACTGTACGAGCGACTCGGGAACTCGATAAACTTGGAGGAGTGAGCGAGCGCGACGAACGAGACCGATGGTTGCGTCGACGGATGTTTAGCGGACGAAATATGGTAAAAGTAATAGCACACAGAACTTCTAGAAATCTCACGGCCACCTCGCGCACGCCTTCCCACACTCCGTCTCACTCTTACGAAGGCACTCTATAAACTTTTCTGTATTCTCCCCGTTCTCCGTCGCCGGAAACGCGCGATCACACGCGCCAGAGTACGCCTCTTGACACGCCGCTCTACACGCGAAACCGTCGTCGCGCCCGCTCGCATCCGTCGCGCACTTTGTCCTACAAAACTGCGTTCCAGTCTCCTTACTCGCGTCCAATTCCGCGCACACGTCGACGCACGATAATCCTTTCGCATTCATCCCATCCGGGGTATCATTCACCAATCTCCCACTCGTCGTCGTCGCGTATCCGTACGTCTGCGCGCGCGTCGTTCGGCGTCAGTTTTCAAAAACAAAATGCAAATTTCAATTTCGATTTCACACTCGCGCGTCTCGCACTCGCGCGCACCTCCCCGTAAACCCGTCGCGTCTCGAAATCCACGCGTCCCCCGGTCTTCGTCGTGTTCCACCCGTGCGTCTTCGCCCACGCCTTGACGCCGTCGGACGTGTCGTCCGTGAACACACCCGTCGGTCGTTCGTTCGAATGCCCGCGTCGGTGTAACAGCGATTGCAAACAAAACACATCCCCACCGACGACGCCGACGTCGAGATCGCGGTCGAGGTGGCAGAAATCTTCCGACGTTCGGGTGCGCGTGTTTCGATCGCCGAACACCATGTCGTTCGGTCGGTCGTTCGGGCGCGCGGGCGTGTGAGGATCGATCGTCAGTTTGGCTGGATTTGGCGCTTTCCAGACGCGGGAGTCAAAGTCAGTGTCAAATCTTCTATCGGTATTAATGATATCATCACGGATGCGCGCGCGTCGGAACACCATCGCCATCGTTTCTACGTTGTCGACGATGAGAATTTGTTCTTTTTGCGACGCTTGCCGAGGACGCCGCCGGCGATGGCGCCGGCGATGGCGGCGGGAACTTCTCGTCGGCTGGATTTGCCGGAACCTCGCAACATGTCCGCGGCGGAAATAGCGACTGTGGATTCGTCGCGCTCGCGCGCGCGTTTCGCGCGAAGGAGGGCGTCTCCGCCGCCCCTACTTGGGAATTTGGCGCTGCCGATGAGGGAGTGGCGGTGAGAACCGAGCGGGAGGGCAATCATGCGATCGAGCTCGGCGCGGAGCTTGCGCTCGTTGACGTTTGCCGTTTGACGCGCGCTTTGCTCCTCGTGGTACTCTTGTAAATCCTCGTCCGAGTCGGAATCGCTGAGGATGATTCCGAGTTCTTCGGCGTGGGATTGGCGCCACTCCTTGTCCGCCTTTTCTTTCGATTTGGCGTGCGAGAGCTTGTCAATCTTCTTGGTGAGCGCCATGCGTCGGCTCGCTTCGGTGAGCGTCTCCTCGGCAATGGGGAAGGGATCCAACGGCCCGTTGCGGTTGAGGGATTTCAATAGCGCGTAGTAACGCGAGCGCTCTTTGGGCGTCACGAGCGAGACGGCGGCGCCTTGTTGATCGGCGCGTCCCGTGCGTCCGCTTCTGTGAATGTACGTGTCGGCGCTGAGCGGAATTTGGTAATGGATGACGAGCTCGACACCCTTGACATCCAAACCTCTCGCGGCGACATCCGTGGCGACGAGCACCGAGTGACGACGAGAGCTTCCAGGAGAAGAGGCTGCCGCCGCTTTGAATCGGTCGAGCGCCTTCAAGCGCGCGCGCTGTTGCATGCCCGCGTGCAGGCCCTCCACGGGTACGCGGAGAATTTTCATCAACGCCGTGACGCGACGAAGACACGAAATGGCGTTGACGAAGACAATCGTCATTCCCGGGTGCGCCGACAACAAGTAGTACAGCATGGCATCTCTGTCGTCTTCGGTGCACTCGAGAGCGCTCTCGGCAATCGTGCTCGCCACGGCGCCACCCTTGCGTTCCTTTGGAGTCAAATCCATGAGCTTGACGCGGCCGTAAAACGGGACGCTCTCCATGAGAGATTCCAGCGACCCACTCTGCGGCTTGCTCGACGGCTTTTTCGCCGACATCACCTTGCCTTTTTTGAGCTTGCGACGGACGTTGTCCGGAACAGTGAGCGTGGCGCTGAACACAAAAGTTTGCCTATCCAACATTTGCTTGGGGCGAAGCGCGAGCGCCTTCTTCTTATCCGCCTCCTCTGCATCCTCGATGAATTCATCCACCACTGCCTCGCGCTCCTCCTTTGTGAGCTTCGCCGCCCCACCCGGTCGCTTGATTTTCGGCGGCTGCGGGATGTTTTGAATGATGCTCGTGAGTTCGCGGAAATGTCCTCGCTCAACCATGCGATCGGCTTCATCGAGGACGAAAAAGGAGAGCGCCGAGAGCTCAGCCAAGTGCGCGTGTCCGCTCTGCATCGTGTCCCACAATCGACCGGGCGTCGCGACGATCACTGCGGGTCTTCTGTGTAACAAACGCTCTTGCTTTTCTTTGGACATGCCACCGACGACGGGGCAAACATCAATCTTAGTGTACACGGCGACGGCGCGCATCATCGCGCACACTTGCAAAGCCAATTCGCGCGTCGGCGCGACGACGAGCGCCCTAAGCACGTCGGGAATCGGACCGGCATCTTCGTCGTCTCCACCACCCCTGCCGGCGTAATCAGTGCCCTCGTACCCTTCGGGCAATCCGATCCCTTCAGACAAGAGTCTGTGCAAAATCGGAAGGGCAAAGGCTAAAGTTTTACCGCTCCCCGTCTGCGCGGCGCCGATGATGTCGCACCGTCCCTTGGTTGCCGGGTGCAAGCACTCCCGCTGAATCGGCGTCGGCGTCGTAAACCCACAATCCTGAATCGCCCGGAGCAACAGTGGGTGCAAGTCAAACTCAAACCAAGAGCTAATGTCGCACCCGCGATCCAAATCGACGCCCTCCACCAGAGCGCCCATGCCCGTCGAAGGATGCCGGTTGTAATCAAAACCACTCGTCGACGGTCTCTCGTGCGCCGGTACCGCTTTGTGCGTAATCTTTTCCCAATCCTCCTCGACATCCTTGGATGTGTCCTCGGTGAGTTCCTCGTCCGGTTTCACCGTCGTCGTCTCGACTTTCTTCTTTTGCTTCTTCTTTGTCGGCTTTTGCTTTGGCGCTTCGTCCTTCGCTTCACCAGACGCCTTACTCACACCCACCGCCGTTCCATTCTTTTTCGCGAGTTTCTTCGCCTCAATCTTCGCCTTCCATCGCAACTTGCGCTTCATGATTCTCGCCTCTTTACCCGTCAATCCCTCGAGTGCGCTCTCGTCCAACTCGCCCATCGTACTCGACTTGGTCGCGGCGTCCTCGCCCGCGTCAGACTGTTTCTTCTTCTGTTTCTTCTTCTTCCCGGTCGATACATTCGCCCCGTCCGACGTCTTCTTCGTTGCATTCTTCTTCCCTTTCCTTTTACCCTCGTCTTCAGCGTCGTCCCCTCTCGTCGTCGTCGCGTCGACGCCCGCGTTCGCTCGCGCCACCTCTTCACGCGCCGTCTTCGGGTCCAACACCTCCAAACTCATAAACCCATCCTCGCTCGACCCGAGCATGAGCGCGTTCGCGTTCACCCCCACCGCGTTCCACCCCTCATCCTCCATCATCCATCCGTCCGGGTCGTCTTCCGGATCCTCGTCAATCGACGACGCGCGTCGTTTCGATTTCATCTTTGTTCGCTCTGGCGGCGGCGGCGCGAACGCACGAACGAACGAACAAAGTTTTAACCGTTCCGTCTCTCGTTTCGCGCGTCGATCGTCGACGGGCGAACGCGATGTGTTTAACCCGAAACGCGTCGCGCGGGACGTCGACGAACGCGCGCGCGGCGACGTGCGGCGGTGTGAAGTTTGGCATGCGCACGCAAAGAGCACTTTTTTCGATTCTTTGTTACAAATGTTTAACGAGACAAACGAAGAGACTCACTCGGCGTCGACGAGCTGACGATCGACGATGGTTTTGAGATCACCGTGGAGCTTGCGCCATTCCTCAGCGTCTGCGCGGGCGGCGTCGGCGTCTGCGCGAGCGGCGGTGAGGGCCTCGCGAAGCGCGGCGACATCTTTGGATTGCGGCGTCGGTTTGGGCGCGTTGGTAGACGTCGACGCAGAGGTCGATGTGACTGCCCGGCGTTGGCGTTTGTGTTCGGTGACGGTACCGGTGAGCGTTGTCGGTGGGCCTTGCCAGGGTTTGATACCGCTTCGATCGTTCGGGCCGATGAGGAACTTGCTAAACGTCGGCGCGGGGGACGATTTCGCGCGTCTCTTCTCCCCGCCACGATCGCCTCGGCCTTCACCGCTGAACCGAGACCGGGAAATGATCGCCGTCGCGCATATCGGCGCCTTCGGGTGTCGTAAAATTTGTAGCGTCTGTCTCGAGGCGGCGTCCCAAACGCGCGCCGTGCCGTCTTCGCTTGCCGTGATTACGGCGGCGCCATCCGTCGAGCACTCGACGCTCGCCAACTTTTTCGAGTGTCCCTCCAGCGCTACCATCCCATCCCGCGCGTCCGCCGCACCGCTCCCGTCTAAACTCACCGCTACAGACGGCGCACCGTTCAATGGAATCTCAAACAACCGTCCATCGACCCCACCGGCGTAGAGTGTCGCCTCGCACGCGTCCAATGCGCAACACGATAGCGCCGTCGGACACCGAACCTGTCGCAGCGTCGACCCGCTTCCGAGGCTATAAATCTTACAAGTCCGATCTGCGCTGCATGAAACCACGCACACGTCTCCTCCAGCACCGCTCAACGACCCGGTGGCGATGCCAGTGACTCCGAGAGAGTGCTCTGTCCAACTTCTCCAAGCCGTCGCTCGCGTCGACCCGTGTGCCGCTCGTTCGTCATCCAACACCTCGCTCATCCTCCACGCGTGTACTGCGCCGTCTTCACCACCCGTGATCAACGCGCTTCCATCCGCGGTAAACTTGATCGCGCTTACGCCTTTGAAATGCGCCTTGAACCGCGCCAAGAGTCGTCCGCTCGACGCCTCCCACACGGACGCCGAGCCGCTCGAAGACCCGCACGCCGCGTATGCCCCGTCCCTCGAGCTCGCCACGCAGCTCGGACGCTCGGGAAGGATGGAAGACCGCTCCATCGACTCTTTATCGATCCCGTACGCATCCATCGAGCGCTTATCCGGGCACAAGACGAGGAGTTTATCGACGCCCAGCGCGCACAGAGCGCCGCCGCCGGCCCCGTTCGTCCGGCCATAGTGACGAAGAATTGCCCCAGTTCGCACGTCAAAGGCGACGACGGGGGCGTTTTTCGCGCTCGATGAGACGAGGAGAACGTCGTCGAGCGTCGATGCGGTCGTCATCGTCGCGCGCGTCGCGGTGTCACGGACGGATTCCATTTCCAAGTAAAAAAGTTTGCGTTTGGTGTCTCGCTATCGCCGCGCTGACGATGGTAAATTACAAACAATTCAAACTACCGGTACTTAGTGTAAAAGAAAACTCACGACAAGGTGTGATTCTGTCATCGCGCCGCGTCATTTCTCTCTCGACGCATGCCGCACAGTTCGCCAAATGAAACGACGAAACCGTCTCACGACGCCAACGTTTTGGGATTCGCCGCATCCGCGACGCGTCTAGCCTCGGCTCTCGCCTCTAATCTCGCGCACTGCCCCCACCACCTATCGTAATCCGCGAGTAAACTCTTTTCGATTGACCCTTGTAAATTTGCGAGCACGGTGTCGTTGATCCCATTGACGACGAGATCCAATCCCGGCGTCACGGCGACGAAATCGTTCACCATCGCGTCCAACGTCATGGTCACGTCCCCCATGATCACCCCATCCCTCGGCGGACGCAGCGTCCCAACCATCGTCAACTTGACCTTGCCGTCTAAATCCATCTCCTTCGGTAGCCCGATGAATTCAAGCTTTTTCGCACCGATGGTTAACCCTTCCTCTCGCGGTTCCAGCGTGAGCGTCGAGTACACTGTCACGCGCGTTCCAAAAAACTCAAACGGCAACAAACGCACCCGCCACGTCACGTCATCCAAACGCTCCCGGCGTTTGCCATCCGGGAACGTCACACCGATGACGCGTTCGCCGTCGGAAATGTACCTCGCGAACGTGTGTCGGTCGTGTTGGGTTTTGAGAGACATTCGGAGAGACTTGCTCGAGGTCCACTCGCGACGAACATCTGCGCGCGTCTGTACCGCCGGTCCACGTCCACGACGTTTCGCGCGCGCGGTCGTCGTCGCGGTCGTCGTCGCGGGGAACCGTCGCGCGAGCGCGTCGCGCGCGGATAGGGATGACATACCGGCGCGGGCGTCGGTGAGTGTGGCGCAAGATGAGATTTCCGCTGCTTTGCGTGGCGAACGCGTCGTTCCTAAATTGGATTTCGATTTGGTATTCGTCGTTACATGTACTGTTGTAATCATCACACGGAATGAAGAATTATCAATGGTTTGCGCTGCTGCTGCTAGTGGTATCGTCGTCGACGTCGACGTCAACGTCATTTTGTTTTATTTTTGAAATCACTGTCCAATCATCTTGAAGTAGAGCTCTTCGTACTCGAGCGCGGGTTTGTTCCACGACCAATCCTGAAGCATGACGCGCTTTTGAAGTGATCTAAACCAAACGCGGTCGTTGTAAAAGGCGTCAAGGCAGCGGTCGAGGGCGTAATCGAGCGAACCTTCGTCGGTGCCCTCGAAAGAAAAGCCATTGGTGACGTCGCCGCCGTCGGTTTCCCAATCAGTGCTCCCGGCGATTTCCCAGGCGGCGCGAGCCTTTTCGTTATCGATGTCGAAAACGGTGTCTCTCAATCCACCCGTGGCGCGAACGACGGGGACGGCGCCGTAACGCATGGAGATCATCTGGGTCAACCCGCATGGCTCAAACATGGAAGGGACGAGGATGACGTCGCATCCGGCGTAAATCAAGTGCGAGAGCGGCTCGTCAAAGGCAAAGAAAAAGCCAGAGTCGTCGCCCGCCAATTCGTTGGCGAGGGCGTTGAATTCGCCCTGAATCTTTGGATCCGGGGCACTACCCAGGAGGACGAATTGTCCGCCACGCATCAGCGTGTGGTGCGCCGCGTGCTTGATGAGGTGCACACCCTTTTGCGCGGTGAGACGTGAGACGACGCCGACGATTGGCTTGTCGTCCCATTCCGTCATACCGAGGCGAGAGCGGAGCTCAGCGCGCGCTGCCGCCTTGCCTTGCTCTTGGTTTTCGGCGTTGTACTTGACGGGCACGAAGGCGTCCGTTTCCGGATCCCAAATGTCCGGATCAATACCGTTGCGCACGCCGGTAAACTTGTCAAGGTTGGCGCCGATGACTGAGCTTCCAGAAACTTCGCCGGCGTAGGATGGGGACACCGTCGTCGTCATTTGCGAGTGATGTACCGCCTCACTGAGTTTGGCTTGTCCGTAATTCATGTTGTGAATCGTGAACGCCACCTTGGGCTTGGTCAAACCGTTGTGATGGTAGTGCTCCCAGTATGCGCGCGCCACTTCGGCAGAGCTCCAGTCATGACAGTGTAAAATGTCCGGTTGCCGCGAGGTTCTCAGCAAGAACTCGAGCGCGGCGTTACAGAAAAAGTTGAATCGAGCGGCATCATCGTTTCGTCCGTACACGGAGCCCGTCTGGAACATGCCATTTTGCGGTTCGATGAAGAAGCACTGCAAATCCTCGACGACGCACTTTTCAACGCGAATCGTTGTTCCACCCCAGTCAAAGTGCGTCTCGTACTCTCTCGAGCCGAGCAAGACGGAATTATTGAAGAATTCATACTTGGGAAGAATGACCTCGACCATGTGTCCGTTGTCTTGCATGGCGCGGCTGATGGCTGTGACGACGTCTGCCAATCCACCCACCTTCGCAATCGGAGCCATCTCGACGGCGACATGCACGACGTGGAGCGGCGGCTTTTTCGCCGAGCTTCCACGCGTCGGAAGGTGGTAATCGCGACCACCCTTGTTGTCGTACTGCGCGCCTTCGCCCACACCGCTACTAAAGACGAAATCGGTCGTCCATGCGTCGCTAGGAACGGCGCCAACCGAGGCGGTGTAGTACTCTTCGTCCTCGCTCGGCGGCGTCATCTGTATCGGTTCGATGGCGTTCGCGTGCGTCCAACGGTTGAAACCACCCGTGAGATAAATATCTTCGCTCCAGTTGAGGTTGGTGTTGTTCTTGTTGTAAAACACCTTGAGCGGCTTACCCGCCTCGGGCACCTTGGGCTCGGTGCGAATGATGAAGGATTGTTGCTTCAACCCAACCTCAATCGCCTTCGCCTTGGCCGCCGCGGCCTGCTCTTTTCGCTTCGCCACGCGCTTCTTCTCATCGATGGATGCCCTGAATACGGCGGCGCGCTTCTCTTCGTACGCGAGCTCACGAAGAATGTCCCAGGTGGCGTCGTCAAGATCTGACACCATGGCCAATCTAAAGTCGTCGCCGTCGTTGTTGTCCCACGCCGTTTCATCCGCGTCAGAGACGACAAAGTCCAAGACGCTCGCGGAAGGCGAGATCGCGACATCGGCGTACCACCACTCGTTGTTCTCATCGCTCGGCTGATCGGCGGCGCGAGTCATGGTTACCTTTTTCTCCACACCGTTGGCCCATCCGTTGTGACCGACGTGCATGATTAAAGCAGTTGCGTCTGCGCCGCCAATTGGATTCAACGCCTTGTTCCAATAGATTCGCTCCGTCGCGCCGGATGCCCCGGGTTCACCCGAAGCCGTCTTACAGATGATGCGTCCGTACTTTTCGTATCGCCCACCGACGCCCGGCGCGCCGCCGTCTCTCGCCATGGCACGCTCGGCTTCAATCTGTTCATCCGCCGCTCTTCGCGCCTCATCCTCGAGCGCCGCGAGCTTCATAATCTCCACAAATTCCTCCGGAGTCGGCCCACACGCGACCTCAGACTCAAAATCTTTCCCATCATCCTTCTCGTAATTGTTCTCGTCGCCCTTGAAGACGTAGGAAACCGAGTACGCGCGAGCGTCCACGTCCACGTCGGCGTACATCCAAGTAGTTCCATCCACCGGAGTCATCTCCTTTTCAAATCGGCCGACTCTCCACGAGTTGCACCCGCCAATCAGCGTCACGCCATTCGCACCTCTCACCGCGTCCCCGCGCTCGCGATCGACGAACACCCGCATCGGCGCGCCCGCCACCGGCGTCTCCGGAACGCAAAACGCGCGCGGCTTTTCGCCTCTCGTCTGCGCCTCGACGTCTCCCCTCAACGCATCCACCGCCGCCGCTCGCGCCGCATCCTCCGCCACCCGCGTCGACGAAACCACCGCGTTCGTCCGCGCGCGACGTCGTCCCCGCGTCCCATCGCTGCGTTCATTTCGAGACTTTGACGCGCTCTTCAAAGTTTTTCGGCTCAGAGCCACCGTCCCGACGCTTCGCGCGGACGCCGCCGACACCGCCGACACCGCCGACATCCTCACCGAACCCGCTCAACGCGACGCGACGCGAGACCCGTGGGTTATCAAAGCGCGCACGGATTAATCCCCGCACCGCGCGCGACGAGCGTTACCGAGATTCGTTTTCAATCCAGATGAAGACGATTGGTGACGATCCACTCTGGCTTCCGTCCCGTCCTTCGCGAATTCGATCCGTCCCGTCGGGCGCGATCCGCCGACGCGAGAGGGACGAAAACGAACGAAACGACGCGCGAGGATCACGACGTCCTCGCGTCCTCGGCGTCGCGTCCGTCGACGAAGGAACCAAACAGTGCGGTCGACGGGACAGTGCGGTCCATTCGACGGTGAATGAGTGGCCGAAAACGCCCAACGACAAGTGACGAGTCATGAACCGTCGATTGGACCGTGGGTGAGCATCCGAGTTCGTTGGGCGCGCGCTCGCTCGGTCGGTCGATCGTCAGAGCGCGCGCGGTTGGACATGCGACGCGCGTTCGACGCGGTGGACGCGCGCGGGGACGAGGACGCGGCGGCGCACCGCGCGACGGGGTCGAAATCGAGGGCGGCGGTGTTGGTTCCGCTGTTCGTGCCGACGACGACGGCGAATCGGGACGCCGACGTGGAGGGCGGTAAAGACGCGGTGACGCGCGGTGATGCCGGCGTCGACGGCGGTAGGGGACGGGGCGACGGGATCGAGGTTTTGTTGTGCGTTCGAGCGTCGACGATGCGGTCGCACGCCGGGGAGGTGGCGTTTCCTGGTGGGAAGTTTGACGCGGGGACGGATGCGAGCGACGTCGAGACGGCGCTGAGGGAAAGCCGAGAGGAGGTTGGTTTGCGGGAGACGGACGTGGAGGTGATCGGGAGATTGCCGACGATCATGTCGAGGCACATGGTGAGCGTGCGGCCGATCGTGGGGATCGTGCGGGATGGGTTTGAGGTGACGGAGACGAGCGAGGAGGAGGTTGCGGAGACGTTTACGGCGCCGTTGGAAATGTTCTTGCGGAGGGAAAATCATCGGCACGACGATTGGTCTTGGCCCGGGGCCCCGAGGGCGATTCGGGTGCATTATTTCGAGCACGAAGGGCGTCAGATTTGGGGGCTCACGGCGGCGATTCTCATACAGGTGGCGCGGCGGGTGTACGGACGCGAGCCAGAGTTTCAAGAAAAAACTGACGAACGCGTGAGCGTCTGGGATGTGTACTCGGTAAAAGGTGAGACGAAGATTGGGAGAAGCGCGCTTTAAGTTGCGAGGAAATAATATTCACACATCGTTGCGTTGCGTTGCTTTGCGTTTGCGCCGCGCGGCGGCTAGGTAGGCCTATAGCAAAAAATAGCTTTGTTAGAAATGGCGCTCAGCGCTCATCCGCAGTGCGGAGGGTCGATGCGCGACCACTCAAACACTTTTTCCCACTTCTTCGCTGCGTTATCCCACGACAAGTCTTGCGTCATGGCTTGCTTTTGCATCGCTCGCCACATCTTTGGGTTGGTGCGGTACACATCGCACGCCGAGCGAACCGCCCACATGAGCGCCTCTGCGTTCATGTCGTTAAACAACCAACCCGTGCCGACGCCTTCGCCTTCATTCAAGTCAGCGGTGTCGGCGAGCACCTTGTCGGCGTCACCGAAAGCGTTGTACGGGGTGATGGTATCCTTGAGACCGCCAGTCGCGTGCGCAATGGGCAAGGTGCCGTAGCGCATGGCGTAAAGCTGGTTCAATCCGCACGGCTCGAATCGCGACGGCATGAGCAAAATGTCGGCGCCCGCCGTGATTCGGTGGGCCATGGGCACGGAAAATCCAACCCAACCGCGGAATTTATCCGGGTAAGTGCTCTCGGCCCAACGCATGAAGTCTTCGAGCTCCGGGAGACCGCTACCAAGCATGACGACTTGCACGTCTTCGCGCATCATGTCATGGAGTGCCTGTTGCAAGAGATCCGGACCCTTTTGCCAGTCGAGACGGCCGATGAAACCCATGAGCGGAACATCGTCGCGCTGCGGCAGGCCGAGCTCTTTTTGAAGAGCGCGCTTGCAATCCAGCTTACCGGAGAGGTCATCGACCGAGTAGGACGCCTCGCAATCTGGATCAGCCTCCGGGTTCCACTCGTCCATGTCGATGCCGTTGGCGATGCCGTCAAGACGGTCTCGTCGGCTCTGCAACAAACCTTCCATGCCCTTACCACCCTCCGGAGTGGTGATTTCGTACGCGTACCCTTGCGACACGGTCAATACTCTGTCCGAGGTGGCAATCGCTCCCTTGAGGATGTTCACGACGAGACCAAGATCGAGTTCGTGCGCGCGCATGTGCGTCGGGTACTGGTACTCAAGCGCGCCGTACCAATTATCCGGAACGCCCAAGTTGGAAAATGTCGTCGCCGGCTCGACGCCTTGATGCAAAATGTTGTGAATCGCGCACACGGTTCGCGCATCCTTGTACACGCCGTGCGGACGGTACTTGGACGCGACGAGCGTTGGCACGAGACCGGCGTGCCAGTCGTTGGCGACGAACACGACGTCTTGACCATAGTATCCGCCGCAGTTTTCAAACGGCAACACGAGCGGCGCTTCGCACGCTGCGTGCGACAAGAGCGTGAATCTAAACTGGTTGTCGCCGTACACACCGAAAGAATCGCCGTAGAGCCCACCCTTGCGCTCGAACGAAGGATGATCCACAAAGATGTAATCGACGTCGTTTTTCATTTGATGAAAGAAACCAACTTCGTGCGAGGCACCGAAACATCCCACCTGCGCCTTGACGCACGTGTCGAACGCACCCTCGTAGAGCGCGTCCGACTTGGACCCGTTTTGGTATCTCGGCGCGACAACCATCACGCGGTGTCCTCGAGCGACGAGCGCCTGCGGGAGCGATCCGCACACGTCCGCTAAACCACCCGTCTT
>Ga0255770_10001069_pt1 | contig 25596 bp, 29 predicted proteins | sample 071ome_22_FD_179968 | JGI IMG/M metagenome (GOLD analysis project Ga0255770, IMG submission 179968) | Coastal salt marsh microbial communities from the Groves Creek Marsh, Skidaway Island, Georgia - 071404AT metaG (version 2) | ecosystem: Environmental > Aquatic > Marine > Intertidal zone >...
ATAGACAAGAGGCAGCTAAAAAAATTACAGAGGCAGCAGGAGCAAAACTCATAGAAATGATGACTTTAAGAGGAGCTTATGATTTTATCGCAATTGTTGATGGACCAAATTTTGAAACAGCTGCAGGAATGAAAATGTTAATGGAAGCAACTGGAACTATTAAAGATATGACAATTATGGAGTCGGTTGATTTTAATAAAGCTGCTGAAATTGCATCAAAAGCCGCAGCATCATATAGACCAGTAGGTAAATAAAATTTTATTTTACTATTTTTAATAAAGTATAATAATTAGGTGTAATAATAGGAATTTTAATCTTTATTGTTGCACCTAAAAAATGAAAAAATTTAAATATTCAGAAATTACTCCAGAAAAAGTTTATAACAAAAGAAGAGAATTTGTTAAAAGTCTTGGACTAGGTCTAGGTTCATTAACCTTAAGTGCAATACCTGGATTAAATCAAAGTTATGGTAATACTGACCTTTCAAAACTAACGTCTTATGAAGATGTTACAACATATAATAATTACTATGAATTTGGGACTGGCAAGAGTGATCCATATAATAAATCTCAAAGTTTTAAAACTCGACCTTGGAATATAAGTATTGAGGGTGAAGTAGAAGAACCAATAAATTTTTCAATTGAGGAAATATTAACTACATTTAATTCTGAAGAGAGAGTTCAAAGATTAAGATGTGTTGAAGGTTGGTCAATGATCATTCCTTGGATGGGTTTTTCGTTAAGTGAGCTTTTAAAAAAAGTTAAAATAAAACCTGAAGCTAAATATGTTAAATTTATTAGTGTTTACGATCCTGAGCAGATGATTGGTCAAAGAAGAGCTGTATTAAATTGGCCATATGTTGAAGGTTTAAGATTAGATGAAGCAATGCATCCGCTTACAACTGTTGTAACTGGTCTTTATGGAAAAACACTTCCAAATCAAAATGGTGCACCACTCAGAATATTTATTCCATGGAAGTATGGATTTAAGAGTGGAAAAGCTATTGTAAAAATTGAATTAGTAAAAGATATGCCAACCAGTTCTTGGATGCGGGCATCTCCAAGAGAATATGGATTTTACTCCAATGTAAATCCAAACGTTAATCATCCAAGATGGTCTCAAGCAACAGAAAGAGTGATCGGAGCAGATATATTTGCACCAAGAATTAAGACATTGATGTTTAATGGTTATGGGGACGAGGTTGCTAATTTATATTCGGGTATGGATCTTAAAAAATATTTTTAATGAAAAAAATATTAAAACCTGGTTTTTTTATTTTAAGTCTAGTTCCACTAATTCTCATTCTTTATAAAATAGTATTTAATCAACTTGGGCCTGAACCAATAAAGGAAATTACACATCATACTGGTGAATGGACCTTGCTGTTTTTAATTTTTACCCTTTCCATGACACCTCTTAAAAAGTTAACAAATTTAACTATTTGGATTTCTTTTAGAAGAATGTTTGGCCTGTTTGCGTTTTTTTATGCTTCCTTACATCTTATGACTTATGTGGGGTTAGATTACAGGTTTGATTTGAATAGTATTTCAAAAGATGTTTTAACAAAAAAATTTATATTCATTGGATTTGCAGCTTGGTTATTAATGGTACCATTAGCAATTACTTCTTCAAAAAAAATGATGAATTTACTTAAACATAATTGGAAAAAATTACATAAACTAATTTATGTGATTTCAGTATTTGGAGTAATTCACTTCATTTGGCTTGTTAAAAAAGATTTAACAGAGCCAATAATATATCTTGCGATAATAATTTTATTACTGGCTTTTAGATTTGATTTTAAAAAAATTTTCTTAAAAGTCAGATAATTTATCAAAGTCTTTAAAAATTTTATCTGATTTTACATTTAAAAATACTGTATCTTTTTTTAATCTCTTAACCATAAATTTTGCTCCAATATCTCCTTTTATTTTTTTAAATTTATTAATTACAGAAATATTAAAACCTATTGGATTTCCTATTTTATTTTTAAATCTTAAAAGATGAACTGAATATCTATTATGTAATAATGAGTTATAAATTTTATTTAAGTGAGTTTTTTTAATAAAAGGCATATCAGATTGAACAATTAAAAATCCCTTATTTTTTTTGTCTAGTTTTTTTAATCCTTCTTTAATTGAAGATGCCATGCCAGTTTTAAATTTTTTATTAATAACAAACTTTATTTTTTTACTTTTTAAAGCCAATTTTCTTACTTTGAAATATTCATGACCAAGAACAATAATTATTTTCTGAATTTTACTTTTAATAAGTTGATCTAAAATATGATTAATTAAAATTTTTTTTTTATATTTTATTAATAACTTATTTTTTGTTGGTACTCGTTTTGATTGACCTGCAGCAAGTAAAATTGCTGTAATCATTTTTTATAAGTTTCTGATACTAGTTGAGCAATGATTGAAAGAGCTATTTCTGGAGCAGATTTTCCACCTAGTTTTATTCCAATGGGACCAAATATTGAATTTATTTGATTTTCAGAATATCCAGCTTCTTTTAATCTTTCACATCTATTCGCATGTGTCTTTTTACTTCCTAACGCACCAATATAATAAAAATTTTTATCTATAGCGTATTTTAATGCTGGATCATCAATTTTTGGATCATGGGTAAGAGCTATTAATGCTGTATTAGAATTAGTCTCTATTTCATTAAAAGCTTCATCTGGCCATTTATTTAAAATATTTATCCCTGGAAATCTTTTTTCAGATGCAAAATAACCTCTTGGATCGATAATTGTGATTTCAAAATTTAAACTTTTTGCAAAATCTACAAGATACTGCGCAATATGTACCGCGCCTACAATAACAACTTTGATTGGCCTAATATAAGTTTCAACAAAAATATCTGTTCCATCAATTACACCATTATTTTTTGATTTAAAAAAACTATCTATTTGATCTTTGTATTGAATAAAATCTTCGTCAAGATCTTCATCTAATTTGTAAACTGTGGAATTAGAGTTTTTTAAATCTGTTACTATTGCAAATTCTTTTTTTTGTTTTTTTAAATCAACAATCTTTTTTAGAATTGAATGTTTCATCAATTAAATTGCTCTAAATAAACTGCGATTTCTCCACCACATGCTAAACCAATTTCCCAAGCACTTTCATTTGAAACTTTAAATTCTAATTTTTTAAAAGGTTTATTGTCATTAATTAATTCTTGAGCTTCTCTAACTACAGCTGACTCAACACAACCTCCAGATACAGAACCTGAAAAATCCCCTTTTTCATTGATAATCATTCTGCTACCTGTGGGTCTAGGAGAGGATCCCCAAGTTTGAATAACTGTTGCTAAAACTACTTTTTGATTGGCATTAATCCAGTCATTAGCCTCATCAAGAATTTTTTCATCAAATGAGTTTCTCATTCGAGAAAATATAGATTTAAACTAGCAAGCTTCAACAGCTTTTTTAGCATATAGAGATACTAAGTTAGCTCTATATTCTGCAGAAGCATGCATATCTGAATTCATTTCACTATCATCAAGCTCTATACCTTCAATTGCACTTGAAGAAAAATCTGATGAAAGTTTTTTAGATAAATCTTTATCTATATAAACACATGATTTAGCGCCTGTTACAGCTACATTCACCTCATCCTTATGTTTTGCAACAAAAACTCCTACTATTGCATATCTTGATGCAGGGTTTGGATGTTTTTGATAATCAGCTTTTTCTGGAATTTGAAATTCAACAGCTTCGACTATTTCTCCTTTTTTAAGAGCGGTTTCAAACATTCCCTTAAAAAATTTATTTGCTTCAATCTTTCTCTCATTAGTGTGAATTACAGCATTCAATGCCATACAGGCTGATGGATAGCAAGCTGAAGGATCATTGTTAGATATAGATCCACCAATCGTACCTCTGTTTCTTACTTGAGCATCTCCTATATTGCCTGCTAATTTGGCTAAAGCTGGAATAGCTTTTTGAACATCTTTTGATGCAGCAACTTCAGCATGTTTAGTTGTAGCTCCAATTGTTACTGTTTTCGAACTAACTTTAATTCCAGATAGTTTTTTTATTTTTTTTAGATCAATTACATCTTTATAAGTCGCCATTCCTAATTTCATTGAAGGAATGGAAGTCATACCTCCAGCTAAAAACATAGAACTAGATGAGGCTAATTTAGACGCCTCTTTCACATCTTTTGGTGAATGATAACTAAAAGTTTTCATAATATTATCCTCCTATGCTGCTTTAGCGTTAGATTTTTTCATAGCCTTACAAGCCTTCCAAACTTTTTCAGCTGTAGCTGGCATTGTAATTTCTTGACCTCCCAATGCATCAATCACTGCATTCATTACAGTTGGTGGTGATGCAATTGCTCCTGCTTCTCCGCAACCTTTAACTCCTAATGGGTTAGATGTTGCATGTGTGCAAGTAAATCCAAGATTAAACTCTGGGAAATTATCAGCTCTAGGCATCGTATAATCCATATATGAAGCTGTCATTAACTGACCTGTTTCATCATATTGAGTATTTTCATATAGTGCTTGCCCAATTCCTTGTGCTAAACCTCCATGAACTTGTCCTTCAACAATATTTGGATTTACTATTCTTCCAAAATCGTCCACTGCAGTATATTTTTCAACTTTTACATTTCCAGTATCAGGATCAATTTCTACCTCACAAATATGTGAGCCTGCTGGAAAAGAAAAATTTGGTGGATCGTAAAAAGCTGACTCGATTAAGCCCGGTTCATCACCTTCAGGTATCGGTGATTTCATCTCATCTCTTTGGCCTGGAACGTAACAAGCAAAGGCTATTTCACCTATTGTTTTTTTCTTGTTAGATTTTAAAGCAACAAACTCACCATCTTTGAACTCAATCTCATCTGGACTAACTTCAAGCATTTTAGCTGCAACTCTTTTTCCTTTTGCAATAATTTTCTTGCAAGCATTAACAATTGCAATACCACCTACTGTTAGTGATCTAGAACCATAGGTTCCCATTCCAAAAGTACTTTTGTCAGTATCCCCATGAACAACATCAATGTTTTCCATCGGAACACCAAGTTCATCAGCCGCTATTTGTGCAAAAGTCGTATCATGACTTTGTCCATGACTATGTGAACCTGTAAACACAGATATTTGACCTGTTGGATTAAATCTCACCTCTGCAGATTCCCATAAACCTACTCCGCAGCCTAATGACATTACCGCAGCAGATGGAGCAATACCACAAGCTTCAAAGTAAGATGAAACTCCAATACCTCTTAATTTACCGTTTGCTTCTGATTTTTTTCTTCTAGCTTCAAAACCAGCATAATCTGCCATTTGTTTAGCTTTTTCTAAACCAGCCACATAGTCACCAGAGTCTACAGTATGAACTAATGTTTGTTTGAATGGAAACTGAGATGGGAAATTTTTCATTCTAATCTCTGTTTTATCAATGCCTAATTCCATAGCAGCTTTTTCAACTAATCTCTCAATTGTATAAGTTGCCTCTGGTCTTCCAGCACCTCTATAAGCATCTACTGGTGCAGTATTAGTATAAACCGCTTTAACATTAGAGTATGCCGCAGGGATTACGTAAACACCTGTAGCACATGGCCCAAATAAATAAGTTGGTGTTACTGTACCAAACACACGTGCATAGGCTCCAAGATTTGCAATCGTTTCATTTTTAAAACCTAAAAACTTACCATCTTTAGTTACAGCAAGCTCTGCATGAGTAACGTGATCTCTTCCATGAGTGTCTGTTAAAAAAGATTCTGTTCTTTCAGCAACCCATTTAATTGGTCTTTCAATTTTTTTTGAAGCCCAACTACAAACTATTTCTTCGTTATAAACATTAATCTTTGAACCAAAACCACCCCCTACATCTGGTGCAACCACTCTTAACTTATTTTCTGGTGCAACATTACCAAATGCAGACATTACTAATCTTGATAAATGTGGATTTTGACTTGTAGTATATAAAGTGATTTCTTCAGTAGCAGTATTATAGTCTACTACACATGCTCTAGGTTCCATAGCATTTGGAACTAATCTATTGTTAATTAAATCAACTTTAATAATTTTATCGGCTTTAGCAAAAGCTTCATCAACAGCTTTTCTGTCACCAAGCAACCAATCATAACAAAGATTTTTATCTACATCTTTATGTATAGGCTCGCTATCCATTGCTTTAGCTGGATCAACTACAGCTTTTAAAACTTTGTAATCAACTTCAACTTTTTCTGCTGCAGCTTTAGCTTCATCTAAACTTTCAGCAAAAACAACTGCAATAGGTTCGCCAACAAAATTAGCAAATTCGTTTGCAAGTGGAGGATTATTTGGAACTTTCATTTCAGATCCATCCTCACTTCTAATTGCCCAACCAGCAATTAATCCACCGATTTTATCTTCGGCTATTTCTTTACCAGTAAGAACGCTAACAACTCCTGATGATTTTAATGCTTTAGAAGTATCAACTTTTTTTATTTGAGCTCTTGCATGAGGAGATCTAACAAATATTGCATAAGTTTGATTTGCAATATTAATATCTGCAGTGTATCTCCCTTTTCCTGTTAGAAATTTTTTATCTTCTTTTCTCTCAACTCTTGATCCAACTAAACTTGCCATATTTACTCCTCCCTTAATTAATTTACATTTTTCCAGCTGCTTCTTTAACTGCAGCAACAATATTTTGGTATCCAGTACATCTACAGATGTTACCTTCTAACCATTCTCTAATTTCTTGATCACTTGGATTTTTTTTATTTTGTAATAGATCGACTGCACTCATAACCATTCCTGGTGTGCAATATCCACATTGTAATCCATGTGTTTTTTTAAATGCTTCCTGCATTGGGTGTAGCTTTCCATCTTTTGCTAAACCTTCAATAGTTGTAACTTTTGAACCTTCGATATCCACCGCTAAAGTTGAGCAGCTCTTAATTGATTTTCCATCAACATGAACTACGCATGCTCCACACTGACTGCTATCACAACCAACATGTGTTCCGGTTAAATTCAAATTATCTCTTAAAAAAACTGATAAAAGCGTATGATCTGGGACTTCTTTACTTACTTGTTTTCCATTAACTTCTAGTGTTACTTTTGCCATATAAGCAACCTCCTTTAAATAAAGAATATCTGATCATAACTAATTTTTACTTTCAATAATTAAAATTATTTAAATTCTACTTTTGGTAGAAATATTAAGTAATTTTTGTCTAAAAATCTGAGAATTTAGAATATGAGATAAGCTAAAATTAACGCACCTGCCACAATTGCAGAATACATCCAAATTTTACTTTTGGTATTACTTTGCTTGTTAATTGAATTGTCTATTTGTTGAGAGCTAGAATCTTTATTTGTATCATCAGATACACTAATTAACTCTGAAAATTTTCCAAAAAATATATCTGCCATTTTTTTTGCAGTCATATCTATAAGTCTTGAACCAACTTGAGCAATTTTTCCTCCAACATTAGCCTCAACTTCATAAATTAATTTTGTGCCTTGATCATTATCCTCTAATTTTACAAAAGCCTCACCTGATGCAAATCCAACTGGAGAATTTCCTGATCCAGTGATTTTATAACTATTAGGGGGATTAAGATCTTTCAATTCTACATCTCCAGTAAAACTTGCATTAAAGGGACCAATTTTGTTAGTAGCTTTTGCAGTAAATTCTGTATCAGAATTTTTTGTAAATTCTTCACATCCTGGGATAGCTTTTTTTAATATTTCAGGATTATTTAATGCTTCCCAAACTTTTTCTTTAGATAAATTTATTTGATATGATCCAGAAAGTTTCATGATATATTTATATTAAACTTTTATGGACGATAACACAAAAAAAGAATTACAATCAGCTGCTTTTGAAAGATTGATTAATCATTTAAGGGATAGAAAAGATGTCCAAAATATAGATTTAATGAATTTAGCAGGTTTCTGTAGAAATTGTTTATCTAAATGGTATCGAGAAGAAGCTGAAAAAAAAGGTATAGATATTTCAGACCCTGATGCAAGAGAACATGTTTATGGCATGCCCTACTCTGAGTGGAAAGAAAAGTACCAGAAATAATTATTTTTCTTTTAATCTTGGGATCAGTTCAACAAAATTACAGGGTTTATGATTAACATCTAGTTGATGTTTCAAAATTCCTTCCCAAGCATCCGTTACACCACCTGAGGAACCTGGTAAAGCAAATACATATTTGCCTTTAGCTAGAACCGCGCATGCTCTTGATTGGATTGTCGAAGTACCAATTGTTTTAAAACTTAAATATCTAAAAATTTCTCCAAAACCTGGTATGTATTTATCAGCAATCTCATCTAATGCTTCTGGTGTAATATCTCTACCAGTTAAACCGGTTCCACCAGTTGTTATAATTACATCCACTTGATTGTTGTTTAACCAGTCTTTGAGAATTACTACAATATCGTCTTTATTATCTTTGCAAATCTTTCTATCAATTAAATTGTGATTGGCTTCATCAATTTTTTTTACAAGGATTGCTCCTGATTTGTCATTATCTATTGTTCTTGTGTCTGTTACGGTTAATAATGCTATGTTTACTTTCATAAATTTTTTTTAATATGTTTATATTATCAATATTATTTTTTATAACAGCAATTTTATATTCAAGTGTTGGTTTTGGTGGAGGATCAACCTATTTAGCATTATTATTAATTTGGGATGTGCCTTATTATATTTTTCCTGTCTTAGCTTTAATTTGTAACATCATAGTTGTTTCTGGAAATTCAATTAACTACATAAGAGCTGGAAATTTAGATCTTAAGATATTGATACCTTACTTGATAGGTTCTATTCCTTTCGCCTTTATCGGAGGATCCATAAGTTTAGACAAAGAAGTTTTTGAAATCATTTTATTTTTAGTTCTTAGTATTGCTGGCTTTCTTTTATTAATAAATAGTAACTCTTATAAAGAGACCGAGCTTAAGATTAGACAAATACCAAAATATATTTCTATTATTATCGGTTCAATACTAGGATTGCTGTCTGGTATAGTTGGAATTGGTGGTGGAATTTTTTTAAGCCCTATTCTTTTTTTACTAAAAGCTGGTTATCCAAGGCAGATAGCTACAACAGCTTCGTTATTTATTCTTATAAATTCGATATCTGGAGTTTTTGGTCAATTCACAAAACAAAACGTATTAGATAATATTATAGATTATTGGCCTTTATTCATTTTAGTTTTAATAGGTGGACAAATAGGCAATTTTCTTAATTTAAAATTTCTATCAAATAAATTATTGGCAATTATAACTTCTGGGCTGGTTATATTTGTGGCGATCAGAATTGGTTTAAAAATCTTTTCTTAAATTTTATATAGTGTATTAGCAAATAAATATGAAAAATATTAAACCTTTTGGACCAGTAATCGGAAAAACTAGAATTTCAAATAATTTTATAAAAAAAATTAATAATGAATTTGATTTAAAAATTAAAAATAAAAACTCTGATTATAGCTCAAAACTCGCAAGTCAGATTAGAAATGAAATTAAATTAAATTCAAATTTTATTAAAAAAAATTTAGCTAAAGAAATAATTATTGATGCAAAAAAATTTTTAAAAAATGAAAAAATTAAAAATATCAAAGAAATTCGTATTTTAAATTTATGGGTTGTGAGGCAATTTAAGGGTGAATACAATCCTGTACATTATCATGAGGGTGATTTATCAGGAGTGGGTTATTTAAAACTTCCAAAAAATATGACTACAAATAAAGAAGTAAAAAATAAAAAAATTAGAACAAATGGAACAATAGATTTTATTAATGGTCAAAAAAATTTTTTAAGTAAAAGTATTTATAATGTTATCCCAAAAATTGGTGACATGTATATTTTTCCAAATTATCTAATGCATACCGCTTACCCGTTTAACATTGAAGGTGAGAGAAGATCTTTCTCATTTAATTTGAAAATAATATATCAAAAATAGTTTACAAATTTAAAAATAATTATATAAACAAATTTGCCGATTTGATCCTATTGCGGGCGTAAACTGCTAAAATGGAATTTTCCTAAAGATCAATAAAGCAAGGTAGTTGAACTGTATTGTGCACCTCGCATTTAGCAAAAGCACTAAAAAAGTGGAGAAAAAAAATGGAATTAGATTTTTTTAAAAAAACTAGAATTCTTGATGGTGGAATGGGTCAAGAATTATTAGCTAGAGGGATGAAACCAAATGGAACTTTGTGGAGTGCTAACGCGGTTCTTAAAGAGGAATATCATCAACTTCTTTTAGATACTCACTCCGATTTTATAAAAGCAGGAGCAGAAGTAATTGTAACAGCTACATTTACTATGAGAAGAAAAAGGTTAAGAGACAATTCTGTTGAAGATCAATTTGAATATTTGAATAAAAAAGCAGGTGAGATTGCTCAAAAAACTAAAATCAATTTTCCAAATATTAAGGTTGCCGGTGGCCTTCCTCCTCAAAATTTAACATATGAGGCAGATGAAAGAGATGAAGTTGAAATTGAAGATAACTTAAAAGAGCAAGCCCAATTGCTTGATCCCTTTGTTGATTTTTATTATTTTGATGTTTTAAGCAGCATTAAAGAGTTTAAATCTGGAATTAAAGCTATCAAAGAATTTAAAAAACCTTACTTAATTGGAATGCATATATCTGAAGGAACTAGATTGCCAAGTGGCGAAAAAATTTCAGAAATTAAAAATATTCTAGATCAAAATGCTCTTGGAGTAATGCTTTCTTGTGTTTCGCCTGAAAACTATGAGCAAAACTTTGAAGAAATGAAAAGTTTAGGAGTTCCTTTTGGGTTTAAGTTTAATGCATTTCAAACAACAAAACCAAAAGGTGGTTACACAAACAATTATGGGAAAAGTAATGGCAATCCTAATGAATTTTTAGGACAAAGAACTGATTTAAATCCAATTAAAATTGCAGAGTTTGCAAAAAAATTTAAAGATGGTGGGGCTACTATTTTGGGTGGTTGTTGTGAAACAAGACCATCACATATTAAAGAAATTGCAAAACTTAAGTAATTTTTTTAATACCAGCTTTTTTAACAAAATAAATACCAACAATAACTGCAAATAAAGAAACTAAAACTTTTAGGGTTATTATCTCATCTAAAAAAATATATCCTAAGATAACCCCAAAAATTGGAATTAAGTATGAGACTTGTGATTGAAATATCAATCCATTTGTTGTTAAAATTTTAAATCTTAACAACCATGCTACCCCTGTTGAGACTAACCCTAGATAGATTACAGAAATAGTTGAGTCTAATCTTGGAGTAGAGTTCCAAGGTTGTTCTATTAAACTTACAAGAGGTATTAATATTATAGTAGCCCAAATTAATATTGATCCGGTTACATTCTCATTTTTCTTTTTACTTATCTTTAATGTGAGTAATCCTCCAACAACATAGCAAGTTGCTCCTAAAAGAATTAGCAATGCAGAAATAAAATTATTTTCTGTAATCAATAAGTTATCTGAAAATAAATAAATAATACCTGAAAAGCCAATTAATACTCCAATGGTTCTTGTTAAATCAAATCTCTCATTTTTTGTATAAAAGTGACCAAGGACTGTAGAGCTCAATACTGTTGATGACATTAAAATTGCAGCTAAATTACTCTGAACAGATTTAACCCCATAAGCAATTAAAAAAAATGGAGCCACCAAATTAATAAAACCTATCATTGCAAACCAATGCCAATCTTTAGAAAACGCCTCTACTTTTATTTTTTTAAAATAACAAAGCAGTAAAACAGGTAAGGCTCCAAAAAAAACTCTTAAGAAAGCAATCGTTATAGGTCCAAAGGAATAAGTTGCTATTTTAATATTAAAAAAAGCTGATGCCCAAATCAAGGCTAGTACAGTAAGTAAAATATAGTCAGTTAGTTTTGGCTGTCTCATTCAGTAATATCTAAAATTGAACCATTTGTTATTTGAACTAAATTTATAAAACTTATTTTAAAAACACAGTTTGGATGGCCAGCTGCTGCATAGAGATCTTTAAATCTATCTAAGTTTTTATCAATATAAATATTAACCTTCTTTAAATGACCCACAGGAGAAACACCTCCAATAGTATAACCTGTTATTTGTTTTACATCCTCAGCTTTAGCCATTTCCATATTATTAATATTTAAGTTTTTTTTAAGTTTGTTTAATGAAGCCTTTTTATCTCCTGAGACTAAACAAAGAATAAATTTGTCATCTGCTGAAAAAAGTAAACTTTTGACAATTGCGCCTACCTCACATTTTAAAGAGCTGGCAGCTTCAGCGGCTGTTCTTGCTGATGTTTCAAGTGAAATAACCTCAAGATTGGTATCAAATTCTTTTAAGTATTTTTCTGCTCTTTGAACTGGCTCTTTTGTTAAGAAACTCATAATACAACTTTTAATTGCTGGTAAAATTATCGTTTAGATAACATACTTATGTAAAATTTGCATAGGTGTTATATGTTAATAGAGCGTTGTTAAACAATACTAATTTGATAATTGATAATCACAAAATTTAAAAAGGAGTAAAAATGAGCGCAGCAAATGTTTTAAAATTTATTAAAGAAAAAGAAGCAGAATTCGTTGATCTAAGATTTACTGACCCTAGAGGTAAACTTCAACATTTAACAATGGATGCAACTATTGTTGATGAAGACATGATAAATGAGGGTGTATTCTTTGACGGCTCATCTATTGCCGGTTGGAAAGCAATTAACGAATCTGACATGATTTTAAAACCAGATACTGCTCGAATGTTCATGGATCCTTTTACATCACATAATACTTTAGTATTATTTTGTGATATTTTGGATGCTGTAAACAAGACGCCTTATGAAAGAGATCCTAGAGGTATAGCAAAAAAAGCTGAGGAATATTTAAAATCATCAGGTATTGGTGATAAAGCTTTTTTTGGACCTGAGCCAGAATTTTTTGTATTTGATGATGTTAGAATAAATAACGATCCAAACAATACTGGGTTTGTACTAGACAGTAAAGAAGGTCCGTATAACTCTGGTAAAGTTTATGAAAATGGAAATATGGGTCATAGACCTCCAGTTAAAGGTGGTTATTTTCCTGTACCGCCAGTTGATAGTGAACAAGATATGAGAGGTGAATATCTCAAAAATCTAAAAGAAGTTGGAATTAAAGTTGAAAAACATCACCATGAAGTTGCTCCAAGTCAACATGAGCTTGGTATGTATTTTGGAACTTTGGTTGATCAAGCTGATAACGTTCAATTATATAAATACGTTGTTCAAATGGTAACTCATTCATTTGGTAAAACTGCTACCTTTATGCCTAAACCAGTTGCTGGTGATAATGGATCTGGAATGCACATTCATCAATCTATCTGGAAAGGTGATACACCAGTATTCTCTGGTGATGCTTATGCAGGTTTATCAGAAACAGCCTTACATTATATTGGTGGAATTTTAAAACATGCAAAAGCAATCAATGCTTTTGCTAATTCAACAACTAATAGTTACAAAAGATTAGTTCCAGGATTTGAGGCTCCAGTCTTACTTGCGTATTCTGCAAGAAATAGATCTGCATCATGTCGTATCCCAATTACTTTAAGTAAAAAAGGTGCAAGATGTGAAATCAGATTCCCTGATGCGTCTGGTAATCCATATCTAACATTCGCTGCAATGCTAATGGCTGGACTTGATGGAATTAAAAATAAAATTCATCCAGGTGAGTCGTTTGATAAAGATCTATACGAACTTCCACCTGAAGAAGTAAAAGCTATTCCAACAGTTTGTGGATCGTTAAGAGAAGCAATGGAAAGTTTAGATAAAGATAGAGAGTTTTTAACTCAAGGTGGAGTTTTTACTGATGATCAAATTGATGCTTATATTGCACTTAAGTTTGAAGAAATTCAAAGATTTGAACACGCACCTCATCCTATTGAGTTTGAGATGTACTACAGTAGCTAGTAATTAATTACTGTCTAGTAGTTGCAACTGTATCTTTGTTAACACCTTTTTTGACCACGTAGTCTTGTGTGCCATTGGCACCAGTTTCTACTTCTTTTCTTAGGTCTTTAAAAAAAGTTCTCTGCTGAAGAGAGTTTTTTAGTGATTTAACAAGATTTTTAAATTCAAATGTGTTCATGACTAACATATATAGCAGTTATGTGTTTATTGCAATACTGATATGCAATTAGTGGGATATTATGTCCTACTCTACTTTAAATGACTCTCCACAACCACATCTCTCTGTTTCATTGGGGTTATTGAATACAAATGAAGAGGATAATTCCTCTTTTTTATAATCCATTTCTGTACCCAATAAATACATAATGGCTGCTGAGTCGACAAACACTTTCACACCCTTATCTTCAATTACTTCATCACTTGGATTCGCTTCTTTTGTGTATTCCATTACATAAGACATGCCAGCGCAACCCCCAGATTTAACTGAAACTCTTACACCTAAAGCATCTTTTTCAGCTTGAGACATGATTTCTTTAATTCTTTCGGCGGCGTTATCGCTAAGTTTAATTATTGGGTTCATTATAAATTCAATTCCAATTTTGCAGCTTCAGACATCATTTCTTTATTCCATGGTGGATCCCAAACTAATTGTAAATCTACATCATCAATTTCTTCAACTTGCATTGCACCATCTTTTACTTCTTTTGGTAAGCTTTCTGCAACTGGGCAATTAGGAGTTGTTAATGTCATTTTAATTTTTGCTTTTTTATCTTCTACCTGAATATCGTAAATTAAACCCAGCTCATAAATATTTACTGGCAGTTCAGGATCATAAATTTTTTTAATTTCTTCAATTATTTTTTCTTTAACGCTCATTATATCTAATTTCTTCTTTCAGTATTCACTTCTGTATTACCCTTATCAATAGCAGTTACTAAAGTATGCCACGACAGAGTTGCACACTTAACTCTCATTGGATATTGCTTTACTCCAGACAAGCACATTAGTTTTGTTTTTTCATCATCTTTCAATAGATTTGTTTTTAAATCTGGATTTTCTTTAATCATGCCAAGAAAATCTTCAACAATTTCTTTAACTTCTTTTTCGGTTTTACCCTTTACTAGATCCGTCATTATCGATGCAGAAGCCATCGATATGGCACATCCACTACCCTCAAAAGAAATGTCATGAACTTTTTTATTTTCATCTAACTTTAAGTATACGTGCACGTTATCACCACACAATGGATTGTTACCTTTTGCATCTTTATTAAAATTTTCAGTTTTTCTCAAATTTCTAGGATTTTTTCCGTGTTCTAAAATAATCTCTTGATATAATTCTTTTAAATTCATTATAGGTCAAATATTTTTTTACATTTATTAATAGACTCATTTAATTGGTCTAAGTCTTCTTTAGTATTATAGATACCAACGGAAGCTCTAGCGCTAGCGGGTATTCCCAATTTATCATGAAGGATTTGGCAACAGTGGTGTCCTGCTCTTATTGCTACACCATCTTCATCTAAAATAGTTGCAATATCATGAGGATGAACTCCTTCAATTGTAAATGATAATACGCCACCTTTATTTTTAGGATTACCAATTAATTTAACAGAATTGTTTTTTTTTAAAATTTCTTGACCGTATTCAATTAACTCTTTTTCATGTTTAATAATATTTTCAATACCAACCTTTTCTAAAAACTTAATCGATTGATCAAAAGCAATAACTTGAGCTGTTGCCATTGTGCCAGCCTCATATTTATTAGGTAAATCACCATAAGAAATGCGATCTTTTTTGACTTCTTTGATCATTCCACCACCTCCTTGATAAGGAGGTAACTCTTCTAACCATTTTTTTTTACCATACAGTATGCCTAAACCTGTCGGTCCATACATTTTATGACAAGAAATAGCATAAAAATCACAATCTAAATCTTGAACGTCAATTTTTAAATGTGGAGCTCCTTGGCACCCATCAACAACAACAATTATTCCTTTGGCATGAGCTAATTGTGTTATTTCCTTAATTGGTAAAATCGCACCAGTTACATTTGACAAATGATTAACGGCAATGATCTTTGTTTTAGCAGTAATCAACTTTTCAATATTCTCGATAGGCACTTCACCAAATTCATTTATTTCAGCAAAATTAATTTTTATATTTTTTGACTTTCTCAAAAAATGCCAAGGCACATAGTTAGAGTGATGCTCAAGTTCAGTAATTATTACCTCATCACCTTCCTCCAAATATTTTTGTCCTAAAGTATTTGCAACTAAATTGAGAGCTTCTGTTGCACCTTTTGTAAAAACAATTTCATTTTTATCCTTTGCATTAATATATTTCTGAACTGATGATCTTGTATTTTCATACATATTTGTTGCTGCAACAGCCAAATAATGAACACTTCTTCCTACATTGGAAAACTGTTTTGTATAAAATTCATTAATCCTATCAATAACAATTTTTGGTTTTTGAGATGAATTAGCGCTATCTAAATAAACAAGATCATTATTTTGAATTTTTTCATCAAAGATTGGAAACTCTTTTTTTATCTGATCAATTTTCATCTCTAATTCCAGTTATTTTTTTGATTAACTTTTTAATCTCAGGTGTTGATATTTTTTCTATAACCTCTTGTAAGAAACCATTAATAAGCAATTGTCTTGATTGATTGTAAGATAGACCTCTAGACATAAGATAAAAAATTGCATTTTCATCAATATTTCCTGATGTTGACCCATGTGAGCACTTTACATCATCAGCATAAATTTCTAATTCAGGCTTAGCATTAAACTCAGTTTCCTCACTAAGTAAAAGCGCTCTACTCAATTGATAACCATCTGTTTTTTGTGCTTTTTGATCGACAAAAATTTTTCCTTGATAAACTCCTTTGGAATTATCATTAAGTGCATTTTTAATAAGTTGATAACTTCGACAATTTTCGTCATTATGATTTATGACTGTTTTAATTTCATGTTGATTATCTTTTTCTAAATTTAAAACACCATTAATAACTGCTGAACCATAAGGTTGATTTAAAGAACAATTAATTTCATGTTTAGCAAACGTAGAACCAGTTGAATAAATAAAATATTCCAAATGGCTATTTTTGCTTAAGTCGATTTCGTTATAATTATATTCAATAGTGTTTGTTTTCCCTTCGTTGATATTAAAAGACTTTAGTGTGGCATTATCTTTTATATTTATACTACAATAGCTATTCAAAAAATTACTACATTTAGGTGAGTTAGATAAATTTATTAACTCTAATGCACTATTTTCTCCAAGCTCTATATTTATGTTAGAATTAATTACAGAGGACTTAGCTTGATCTGAAATATAATTGTAAATAACTATTGGTTTATTTGCTCTATAACCCTTTAAAACTTCAATTTTAATGCTTTTTTTAATAAATGCGTGATTTAAATTCACTAAACTATTTTTGTTTATTTTTTCATTAAAGTATTCTCTATTAGATATTTTAATTTTATCTAAATCATCAAATTCAAAATTATTTTTAAATAATTCGCCATCTAATAAAAAAATTTGGTTGTGATCAAAATCCTTTATTATTTTAAAAAATTCTATTTGAGTATCAAATTTTGCTTGGTCAAAATCAAAATTTTCAAATTCTGAATTTAATATTTGATTTAAATCTAAGAATTTCCAATCTTCTAATTTTTTATTTGGAAAACCATTTTTTAAAAAATTATCAAAATTTAATTTTTTTATCTTTAATTCTTCTGGAGAAAAATTTTTTTCCTTAACTAATTTGTCAAAATTCGATTGAAATATATCAAGCATTACTCAAAATCCTCATAACCTTTTTTTTCTAAATCCATTGCAAGCTCTGGTCCACCTGATTTAATAATTTGTCCATTTTTAAGAACGTGAACAAAGTCAGGCTTTATATAATCGAGTAATCTTTGATAATGAGTAATAATTAAAAAAGAATTATCTTTTGTTCTTAAAGAATTAACTCCTTCTGAAACTATTCTTAACGCATCAATATCTAAACCTGAGTCTGTTTCGTCTAAAATAGATAGTTTTGGATTTAAAATTGACATTTGAAGTATCTCATTTTTCTTTTTTTCACCACCAGAAAAGCCAACATTCAATTGCCTGCTTAATATTTTTTCATCAAATTTTAATTCTTTAGATTTCTCTTTGATTAGCTTTAAAAATTCTAGAGCATCAAGCTCCTTTTCACCTCTTGCTTTTTTTATAGCGTTTAAAGACGTCTTTAAAAATGTATTGGTATTTACTCCTGGAATTTCTAATGGATACTGGAATGCTAAGAATATTCCTTTGTGAGCTCTCTCCTCTGTTTCTAAATTTAATAAATTTTCATTATTAAAATCTACAACTCCTTCGATTTCATAGCCTTTTTTTCCTGATAAAATATTTGATAATGTACTTTTACCTGACCCATTAGGTCCCATAATTGCATGGACCTCTCCAGCATTAATTTTTAAATTTAAACCTTTTAAGATTTCTTTGTTGTCAATTTTTGCTTTTAAATTTTGAATAGATAGCATTTTAACCAACACTTCCTTCTAAACTTATTCCTACAAGTTTTTGTGCCTCAACAGCAAATTCCATAGGTAATTGTTGCAGAACTTCCTTGCAAAAACCGTTTACAATTAAACTTACCGCTTCTTCTTGGCTTAATCCTCTTTGATTACAGTAATAGAGTTGTTCATCACTAATCTTTGATGTGGTTGCTTCGTGCTCTATATTCGATTTGATATTTTTATTTTTAATATAAGGAATTGTATGAGCTCCACATTTATTTCCCATTAAAAGTGAGTCACATTGTGTAAAATTTCTAGAATTATCTGCTTTTGACGAAATATCTACCAAACCTCTATACATCATGTCTGATTTTCCTGCCGAAATTCCCTTTGAGATAATTTTACTTTTTGTGTTTTTTCCAAGGTGGATCATCTTTGTTCCGGTGTCTGCTTTTTGATGATTGTTAGTAATAGCAATTGAATAAAATTCACCTGTAGAGTTATCGCCTTTTAATATGCAACTTGGGTATTTCCAGGTAATGGCAGATCCTGTTTCTACTTGTGTCCAAGAAATTTTAGAGTTTCTACCCTTACATAATCCTCGTTTTGTAACAAAATTATATATTCCGCCTTTACCATTTTCATCACCTGGATACCAATTTTGTACTGTTGAATATTTAATCTCAGCATCATCAAGTGCTATTAATTCTACATTAGCTGCATGAAGTTGATTTTCATCTCTCATTGGAGCTGTACAACCCTCTAGATAACTTACATAACTTCCCTTGTCTGCTATTATGAGAGTTCTTTCAAATTGACCAGTTTCAGATGCATTTATTCTGAAATAAGTTGATAGTTCCATAGGACACCTAACCCCTTCAGGAATATAAACAAAAGATCCATCAGTAAAGACTGCTGAATTTAGTGTAGCAAAAAAATGATCAGTTGTTGGAATTACTGAACCAAGATATTTTTTAACTAGTTCAGGATGTTTTTGAATTGCTTCTGACATCGAACAAAAAATTATACCTTGTTTTGTTAATTCTTCTTTAAAGGTTGTTGCAACCGAAACTGAATCAAATACTGCGTCAACAGCTATTCCATTTATTCTTGCCTGTTCTTGAAGAGGAATACCAAGTTTTTTATATGTTTCTAAAAGTTTAGGATCAAGCTCATCTAAACTTTTTGGTTTATTGTCCATACTTTTTGGTGCTGAATAGTAATATAAATCTTGATAATCAATTTTTGGATATTGGGGCTTCTGCCAATTTGGTTCCTTTAAAACTTTAAATCTTTCAAATGCATTTAATCTAAATTTTAACATCCATTCTGGCTCTTTTTTAATATTAGAAATAAATCTGATGACATCCTCATTTAATCCTTTTGGCGCCCTAGTACTTTCAATATCAGTTGAAAAACCATATTTATAATCTTTAAGCTTCTCTATATCTTTTTCTCTAGTGTCCATTTTGAATTCTTTCTTGTGTTTTTTTAGTTATTAAATCTTCTAAACTTTTTTCTTCAAAAAAATTATTGATATGGTTTTCCAGTTCATCCCAAAGATTGTGAGTTAAACATTTAGTTGCTTTTCCGTTGCAACCTTTTTTAGACTCTTTTTTACACTGAACTGTTTTTACTTTTTCATCCACTGCTTCAAAAATATTGGTAAGTTTAATTTCTTTGGGTTGTCTACTTAAAATATATCCACCTTGAGTCCCTCTAATACTTTGAACAATTTCTTTTTTTTTCAGTTTTGAAAAAATTTGTTCAAGAAAATCTATAGATATGCCCTGTCTTAAAGATATGTCTCTTAGAGAAACTGGGTTATCACTCTTAAATCTAGCTAAATCTACTAGAGCGGTAACAGCATATCTTCCTCTTGAGGTTAATTTCATAAAATATAATGATTTAAAGGGGTATATAGATACTTGACTAAAATAGTCAAGTATAGGTTGGTTAAAAAAGTACTAACATTTTGACACAGAGATATGCTAAATAAGCGTCTTTTTAATTATAATTAAAATAATATGGACAATAAAATACTAGAAATTTTTATACCTGGACCTGCTGGAAGACTTGAAGCAAAATATTTCAAAAGTAAAAAAAATACCTCTCCTGTAGCTTTGGTTCTTCAGCCACATCCACAATATGGTGGAACAATGAATAATAAAGTCGTTGTAGAAACTTTTAAAACATTTATGGAAAATGATTTTTCAGTTTGTAGAGTTAATTTTAGAGGTGTTGGTAAAAGTGATGGCGAATTTGATAATGGTCAAGGAGAGTTAGCTGATGCTGCGGCAGCTTTAGATTGGCTTGAAAGAGAAAATTTTGACAACTCTCAGTGTTGGGTATCTGGTTTTTCATTTGGATCTCTTATTGCTATGCAACTACTTATGCGTAGACCTGAAATAAATAGATTTATTGCAATTTCCCCACAACCAAATGCTTATGACTTTTCATTTCTTTCACCATGCCCCACTTCTGGAATGATGATCTATGGAAAAAAAGATGAGCTAGTCCCTCTAGAATATATCACTGAGCTAGACAAGAGACTAAGTGCACAAAAAGGAATAAAGGTTGAATTTCAATCTGTACCTGATGCAAATCATTTTTTTTCAAAAAGTGAAGATCAATTAGTTAAGTATTTAGACAAATATATTAAAAAAGAAACTGCACTTTACTAATAATTTTTAATAATCTGACCACCTAAAGACGGATTTTTACATCTAGTAGTTGTTGGAAAGGTGATTGGTAATTCTAAAATTCTTCTTGCAGCAAGATATCCAAATGCTTGTGACTCTATAAAATCTCCATCAAACTGATAGACATCAATATCTTTGATAATCAATTTTTCATCACTCATATATTTATAAATATTTTCAACAAGTTTTTTATTTTTTCTACCTCCACCACATATAATAAAGTTTTTAACCACGATATTATTAATTTGATTAATTTTTTTTAAACCTTCTGAAATTAAATAAGCAGTGAATTCATTTAAGGTTGCGCACCCATCTTCAAGATTTAAACCTTTTACAAATGAGATATCAAAATCATTTATATCCATTGACTCTTCTATTGAAGAGATTTGAAAATTGTCTATAGATTGATTTAAAATTAATTGATTAGCTTTTCCAGATAAAGCTAGTGAACCATTTTCATCAAATTTTTTGTTACTTTTTTTTCTTACCCACTCATCAATTAAACAGTTACCCGGACCAATATCGTATGCAAAAATTTGTTTATCAATATCTTTATTATCTAAAATTGTAGTAACATTAGTTATTCCACCAATATTAATTATATTAATAGGGTAAGTTAATTTGTTTTTTTTGTTTATCTGATTTGAGATTAAATAATGAAAAATAGGAGTCAGTGGTGCCCCTTGACCATAATTATCTAAGTCCTGTTTTCTAAAATTATTAACAACTGTACAATTTGTTAATTGAGATAAAAGTTCACCATTTCCTAATTGTTTAGAAATTTTGGCTTTTGAGTTGTGATAAATTGTTTGGCCATGAAAACCTATTATTTCAGGCCTTGTTTGCTCTTGTTTTATGAATTCATTGATAACTTGAGCATTGAAGAGTGTGAATTTTTTTTCAATTTCATCAATTATTGAAAATTTATTATCTAAATCTTTTAATTCACTTATGCTCTCTCTAAGAAAAATTAAATCTTTGTATAATTCATCACTAAATTCATAAAATTTATTAGATATTTGCTCAAAATAATCATAACCATCAGTTTTAATTAAAGATATATCTACTCCATCCATCGAAGTTCCACTCATTAAGCCTAAGACGGAAAATATATTTTTTTTCATATTTAATTTTTTTTTAGAAATTTTTGTATATTGTAGAACTATAAGCTCATGAACAAATTTTTAAAAGAATTTAAAGATAGAGGATTTTTCTATCAATGTACTAATGAAAATGAATTATCTGATTTACTTAATCAAAAAAAAATAAAAGCCTACATTGGCTTCGATTGTACTGCTGAAAGTTTACATGTAGGTAGCTTGCTTCAAATAATGTGTCTACGTCTTTTACAAAAACACGGTCATCAGCCAATTGTTTTGTTAGGTGGTGGTACTACCAGAATTGGCGATCCCTCTGGAAAAGATAAAACAAGAAAAATCTTAGATGAAAATGAAATTGAAAAAAATACGAAAAATATAGAAAATATTTTAAAAAATTACTTATCTTCTAATAACAAAGATACAAAACCAATTTTTGTGAATAACTATTCTTGGCTAAAAGATTTAAATTATATTTCTTTTTTAAGAGATATTGGAAAACATTTTACAATTAATAAAATGTTGACTTTTGATAGTGTAAAAACTCGATTAGATAGAGAACAATCACTGAGTTATATGGAATTTAATTATATGATTTTACAAGCATATGATTTCTTAGAACTGAATCAAAAAGAAAATTGTGTTTTGCAAATTGGTGGTTCTGATCAATGGGGAAATATTGTTAATGGAGTTGATCTAATAAAAAGATATTCAAATAATCAAGCCTATGGATTGACGACTCCTTTGATTACATTAGCTACAGGTGCCAAAATGGGCAAAACAGAAAATGGCGCCGTATGGTTAGATAAAAAATTTTTATCACCATACGATTATTGGCAATTTTGGAGAAATACTGACGACAGAGATGTAATAAAATTTCTAAATATTTTTACGGATTTAACAGTTGAAGAAATTGAGAATATTAAAGATAACGATATTAATGAGCTTAAAGTTTTATTAGCCAACAAAACTACTGAAATGCTTCATGGAGAGAAAGAAGCTCAAAACTCTGAAAAAATAGCTAGAGAAACTTTTTCAGAAAACTCAACGGGATCCAATCTTCCCTCAGTTAAAATCAAGAAAGATCTATTGAATGCAGATTTTAGTATTTTAGATCTTGTAGTTTTATCTAAATTAGAAAATTCAAAAAGTGAAGTCAGAAGACTAATAAAAAGTAACGGTGTTAGAATTAACAATGAAATTGTAACTGATGAAAAAAAGATTATTTCTACAGAATTATTTCATAATAATTTTATAAAACTATCATTAGGAAAAAAAAGACATATTAAAATTGAACTTAACTAATTTTTTTTAATTTTTTCTAATGTTCTTGTTATAAATCTTGGTGTAAGTGTTTTGATTGGATTTACAGTTGTCTCCAAATCTTTCGGTGGTCCTTTAATTTTAAAGCTAACGCCAAAAACACCCTCACCAACTTTTTGTCCAACCAATATATTTCCTATTAAAGGTATTGAACCTATTGTTTTATTAATGGTTGTTGCTGGAACAAGTGTTCCTCTAAGACTAACTAGACTATCTTTTTCAACATATCCCTCCATTAAAATAGATATCGCTGGTCCGATTGCGTAAATTTCATTAATGGTCATGAGATCTGCTTTGTTATCAAAATTCATCTCAAACTCACTAAAACGTATTCCCTCACCAGATAATAAATCAGCAATACCTTGTAGTGATGCTAAAGATAATATTTTTGTTAATGCAGGCAATTCCTTTAACTTAAAATCATAAATTTTTAAATTTGATTTAGACTCGTTATTTTTTTTACTTGAATAAAAATCAAGCTTTCCTTCAGTAAAACCCTTTATGAATTTATATCTGTCAACTAAAGGCTTTGCTTCATCTGAAAACAATGTGGTTATTTTTTCACCATTATTATCTCTTATTGTAAATGTAATTTTTTTATTATTAGAAAAATCTGATTCTAGATTCAAATTAACAACTTCATTATTACTTAAAATAATTTTACCTTTTAAATTATCAATTTTATTATTTGCATCTAAATAAACTTTTTCAACATTAATTTTTAGTTCAAAATTTTTACTAAAAAATTTTCTTTTATTATCTTCATTAGATTTTAAAAGCTCAGTTATAAGATGATCAGCGTTAAAACTTGCTCCTGAGATAACGTATACATTCTTATCTTTTTTAAGTTTTAACTCATTTTTAAGTTTTGATTTATCTTCAAAATTCAAATTTATAGTTTCTAACTCATCAATTTTAAAATCTTTGGATAACTGCAAATTTTCAATTGAAATGATATTTTTATCCTCTGTTAAAATAATATGATCAAATTTTAATTTATCTTTTTTTAAAGCTCCTTTAAGTTTCAAGCTTAAACTACTTTCAACATCTTTTTCAAAATTAATAAAATTTAGAATTAATGGATTGTCTTCAATTTCAAAATCTAAATTAAATAAATAGTTGTCTTGGATATTTGTTATTTGATAGTTGATAACATCTAAATTATTTTGAATAAAAATATTGCCTGATCCAGTTATTTCAATTTTGCTTTTATTATAATTAATTTTAATTTGCTGATTTTCAAATACTAAGTTTTTTTTAATATTTGGTAAAATAGAATTATCACCTATAAAGTTATCAATATCTAATTTGTTAACATTAACAGATGCTTGAATATCTAAATTTTTAATTTTTAATTTATTATCTATATTAAATTTAAAATTAGACTCAGAATTAAATGATAAATTGTTTAAATTTTTATTTATTAATTTATTATCTAAAAATTTTTTAATATCATTTTTTTCAAAATTTAAATCTTTATTTTTTACAATTCCTGTGACTAAAAAGTTATCATCATTTTTTTTAGCATTAAGTTTTGGGATATTTAAGCTTTTATTATTCAATAAAAATGTCAAATCTTCTAAATTTAATTCTTTATTGTTGGCTTGAAAAATAAAATTTAATTTAGTTACTTTTTTATTTGATAAAGTTAACTCAGCATTATTAACCAGGCCTTTAATGATAAAGTTATCTTTAATATTTCCAACTTCATTAAATTCAAATTTTAAATCAGCAACAATATATCCATTATCTATAATCTCGTTTGCGATGAATAATTGTTGATAATTTTTTACCTCTTTAACTAGAATAATTAAATCTTTCAAAGCAATAGATTTAGTTGAAATTGCTAACTCTGATATTGCAAATTCATTTTTAAAAATTGATTTTAGTGAAATTTGAGACTTTAAGTTTTCAAGTTGAATAATGTTATCTTGGTAGGAAAGATCTGTTCCTAAAGTTTTTAAATCAACTGTAAATGAAAGAGGATTTAATTTAATGTTAACTTGATTTAATTTTAAGTCCAGATTTGAGTTAATCTCTCTAACTTTTGAAGTTATCTGGTTATT
>Ga0255770_10001082_pt1 | contig 25467 bp, 23 predicted proteins | sample 071ome_22_FD_179968 | JGI IMG/M metagenome (GOLD analysis project Ga0255770, IMG submission 179968) | Coastal salt marsh microbial communities from the Groves Creek Marsh, Skidaway Island, Georgia - 071404AT metaG (version 2) | ecosystem: Environmental > Aquatic > Marine > Intertidal zone >...
GGCGCTGTATCGAGCAACGCGATCGAATGAACATAGTTCAAAATGTTACCACGCCGGTTCGGGGGCACGGCAGACAATGCGTTACGGTCCAGGCGTGGCGCGTGTCGACAGTTGTCGAGGGATCGCGCCGTAGTAGCCCCCAAATGGGGGTTTGGGCCCGCTGCACCTAACGTCCTAATTCCGTACATCATATCAACGTTTCAAACTTTTTGTATGGGCAAACAGTTTTAAAATCATCGATTTTGATACATATCAGGGAATTCCACTGTTAGAACGAATTCCACTGTTGGAATTCCACTGTTAGAACGAATTCCACTGTTACTGTTGACAGTACATCACGATACATATCAGGGAATTTACAAGTAATTTACAAGGTTGAGCTCGCACGGCGAGACCATAAAGCAAGGGTGTCGAGACCCTAAAGTGGCGCATTTAGGCGGATCAGGGTTTCGGCGAGACCCTAAAACGCCAAATTGGGCCCATGAGCCATGACTCGTCGTTATTACCCTAAACCAATAACTTTAAGGTTAAGGGTCTACTGCTATATCTCTAAAGCCCTAAACCTCAGTGGCAAAATTGGCAACTCAGCCATTCGGGGGCGGCGTCGCGGCGCTGCAGCGTCAAAAAGCGCAACCTCACGTATTGAGGGCTCAAAAGTGACCTGTATCAGGAATTTCCTGATACGTATCAAAATCGGCAGTTTTAACACTGTTTGCACATACGAAAAGTCTGATACGTTGATACACTGGTACGGTATCAGCCTGATACAGGTGCAGCAGGCCTAACCCTAAACCTCTTGCGCAAGAGCCCGAAAATTTCCCCGCCCCTACTTTCAAAATGCGACGACTGAAAAAGTCGGTCCTGAGTTTTTGCAGGTCTTCTTTTGTCGCCCCTAGCAGAGCTGTTACAGCTCAGCTGTACGATACATCCTGTACAGTACAGGCCATGTACCAGCCGCTGCAGCTCTCTACCTAAAAGTGACGCAAAGGCTTGCTTATTGTTAGTTCCCCGAAGCACTACCATTTACCCAAATAATTGCTAAACGAGACGTGGTGGTGTGAGTACCCAATAGACGACGAGATCACATGTCTGTGCGAACTTCTGCTTCAATCGCGCGAAGCAATCGCGGATATAAGCGTCGTTTGAAGTTATTGCTTTACCCTGGCGTCTTAGTTGTGCTTCTGATGGTCGCGTTTGGTGACCAGAGTTTTGTTCAACCGGTACAGCGAGGTGTTAGGCATGTGGAGCGGTTTGGTACGGAAGAGCCGGTGCTCTTTATCGCGGTGAACGTGAACTATGGACGGGATCCTCCTTGGCTGCGCGACTGCACCCTCCCAAGTTGCAGGTATCAAGTTTTCGGTGATCGCACGAGGGCAGGAACAGTAACTTATCCCTCGAATATTGGCCGCGGGTACGGTAACTTTGGTTTCCGAGGGCGTTTCCAGATGGACTGGGCTCGTGAACATGCGGATTTCAAGTACTTTTTGCGAGTAGACGAAGATGGATATCTTTGTGTGAGTGCGCTGCTTCAAGATTTGAACAAAATGCCGAGAGAAAAATTGCTCATGGGGAGATTTCACTGCGACTTCAAGAAAACAAGAATGGACGAGAATTTTATGCTTTTATCTCGGGATATTTTAGAATACTTTGCACAAAGCTGGCAAGCCAACACCTTGCCGTTTCATGGCGACTCGACGCTTGCTTTGAACATCGGTTCTCAGCTTTCACGGCTTGCGAAGGAAGAGTCATGGACTTTTCGTGACGAGCCAAATCGGATTCGATGGGATGAAGAGTTTGAGCTCGTGGATGCATGCACTCGCTATTTTTGGATGCACCATTTAAACTCAACTCAAATTCGTAACATTCACTCCACGTTGCATAGAGTTGAGCACAGTTCAGGACACTCATATCAGCACGAGAGAATTCCGAGACGTATTTTCAATTCGACAGGGTGTGGATGGGATGGTCTACCTCCATTTCATAACTTAGAACGCGTTGCGTATCATCGCGGTGAGCGCGGCTCTACTCTATACCATGATTTCCGGCCAAAACCCTGACTTAGATTAACTTAGATAACTTTGTGCCCCGAGTCATGCGTAAACGACCACGGGTGACTAAGTGACGAGAGGATGGTCGATCGACTTTTGATCTTTCCATCCTACTCGTGTTTTCGAAAAAAATAGCGGAAACGTGAATTTTCGTGTTTGCGCGCGTCTCGCGTCGCGACGACTGCACCGATAGCTCTGGTTCGCGAGTATATTTTGTAACTTTTTACGCGCTTTCCAACGCCGCCTCGTTCGTCGTCAGTCGTGCAGTATCGCGTCGCCGGTGGCGTGCGTGATTTCGTGCATCTTCAACGTGAATGTTTTCGAAAATAATGAAGTCCGAGTTACGACCAAGTTATGAAGTTCAACCTTATTAGTCGGCCTAATTTGCAATACAAAACACGAGGAGAAAATCGACGCGTCACAGACCATTACATTTTCCAACTTAGGGAGGATAGTAACATTTATTCAACATTTATTTTCTGATAGGGGTCATGAAAGTTCAATGCTAGTTCATCACTGCTTCTTGAGCAAGCAAATGGAGTAGTGGCATTCAATCAAGCCGATTCCAGCGTCTTCTGAGAACCCAAAGAGACCCTGTAATAGCTCCGCTACGTGATATTGCATGGATCCCGGCTGCTCCATACCTTCCCCATCGATTATGGGAGCATCATAGAAACCATATGCTGCACCAGCGATGTCTTCCAGCACGTAGAATCCAGATGAAGTAACGGTCGGCCAAAGGCTGAAAAACGACGCCAATAGCTGTCGGTTTTCATGACCGCCGTCGTCAATTATAAATTCAAAACCACGAGGAGATGTTTTCTTCGACCACAAAGCCCGATGCTTCACAGCTTCAAGCAACAGCATGTCCGACTGATCTCCAGCGTGGACTGAAACTTGAAGTTGGCTACCGGGTATAGTGTATCTGTACATCGGTGATATGTTCGAAGGTAGATGTGATCGATCAGGCCCGTTGCCATTCACACTACTTTGAAAGCGAAGGTCTGAGTTAGTCACCTTGGTTGCGTTCACACTCTCCAAACAGTCAGCGCTATACTCTATGAAATGGACGTCTCTGAAACCCATATCACCCCATAGCTTAGCCGATACACCGGGTCCATATCCCATACGGCAACCGAAGTCAATCTCCAAAACCGGACCACGTTTAAGCGGTACTGCGTTGAAATACTTCCCATACATATAGTGATACTGCTGCGTTGGGTGAGAAATCTTGTCCGCCACATGCTCTGAGTGGATTGCCGTGCGATAGAAGTGGTGAGTACTTTAGTTCCTACGCATGTATCCCTAAATACATTTCATGAAGCAGGACGCCGAGCAATACGCGCGTCCATTCGTCTGGAACGCCTATTTGGCAATAATGCAAACAGTCTGCCCCTCGATGTGCATCACCGCGTAGCAGCGATAGCGCTGTGATATTAAGGACGTAAAACGGTATGTTTGGAGCTACACGCTTGAATGTGGAGGACCACAAGTGTTCTAACTTCTGCGGCAAGAACCAACTATAACCATTCGTCTTGTTCCTAGGTGGTTCGTTCGGTTTCCATGACTTACCGCACCCTGGAAATCCCGGTGGAGATGTGACATAAATGACTCGTCCAGAGAAATTGATCGCCCGAAGAAATTGAACAGTACCCTGTACCATACGAGGGTATTTGATAAACGCATTCGCTCCCCGCTCGAACCCAGCTGAAGTAGACGACGTCTCCTTCCACCAATGGTGTCCCACATTGATGAGAAGAGTTTTGAACGTGCCTTTCTCAAGAAGGCCACCCCACTGAAGCGCCGAAATAGATCTGTGATATGGCAAAGTGATGTTTGGTTCAAAGAACGTCTTATACTCGTTTACCCCAATTGGACACATGCTATGATTCTTTGCGCATTTCAAGATGTCTGAGGAGTTAGGTACCGTCAACGAGTAAGGATCAACAAGTAAATAGCTACGTGAGTATCTGGACTCATCATCATGGAGCTCCGTGAGATCAGTGAAACTGTCATAAAATTGATTCATTAAGCTGTCACCAACCCAAAGCATCGGTACAGCGTTGTCGCGTAAGAGAGAGCTCGCGTTCTCAAGCAACTTAGGCAGACTTGGCACGTCGCAAGAGTGGAAAAACCATGTTTGACTCAGTACATCGATTTCCTGACGTGCCGAGCATCGATGAGATATAGAACGCGGCGAACAGCCGCGAAGTCTCAAAACAGTCCCGATTTTGCCATCGTCAACTGTTTTATTCCACAGTCCACTTGAACTTAAGTCGCTGAAACAGCAACTTGGCTTCACAATCGGCGATATGCCCCTTCGTGGAATGATTGTGGTCCGTTCGAACGCTGAAGTATCCTTCACTTTCTTCACAAGCAGTACACTACATATCGTAAGCACAAGCGCTGAGTAAGCTGTTGTCAGCGAGCCCGCGCGCATTCGGACTTCGAGGTAGTGCCGAAGAGGGTCCTCCGACCACACTTCAACAGTATGGGCCGCGATGGACCTACTTTTGTTGCACGTCCTGAGGGAAAATTTATCCTTTTTAGTGCTATCGGTCATATGACCCATCTAGAGGTTTTGGTGATTTCATAGGTTCCATATGTCTGAGAAAATGGATCAATTCCGATAGTATGTACCGAAAATAATGAATTTAATTCACATCGGCGTTTTCCCGCGCCGTCGCGCGTCACTCCGCGCCGCGCGCGCGCCAGCCCGGTGCGGGGTCGACTAAACTTTCTGCAAGAAAATTGTCTGAAAGTTGTAGCAAAAATTGGCTGAAAGTTCAGATCCTTGTAGCAAAAAAAGTCTGAAAAACATGTAGCAGATTTCAGCATCGCCGTTCGGTCACGTGTACGTTACGCACACACACGAGGAGGGGAGACGCGCCATAACGCGACGGCGTTGCCGGAAGACACGAGCGATCGCCTTCTCTTCAGTGCCGTGCGTGGTAGAGCTCTCGACTTGTTGGCTGCACTTCAAAACAAAACTTTTTACTCTGTTATAAGTAATACATTGTTCACGTCATTCGCCCGCTTCCGGAACCTAGGAGTAATTGTGTAGAGTATCATGAGGCACGGCACATGTTAGTATTCGCCGTATACGTTGGCGCACCGCCCAGCCTTAATAAACAATAGATTATGGTCACTAGAGGCTACTAAAACACGCCAAATCTGAATCTTCCAATGCAACACGTGCAGCCTCCTTAGCTTCCTGGATCACTCCGGTTTTCTCGAGCACATTGAAATCAACGAGATATTCAACGATGTCATTCGATGTCTGCTTATGGTGGTGGAGAGTACCCAAGGGAGCATCCTCAAAAAACCACTCAAAAGCAGGAACTTCCCAGTTGTCTTCAATCAAATCATTGCGGAGCCAAACGAGATCAAGGGTACTGACACGCCCAACAAGTGTATATCCAAACTTCTCAGCAACTATCCTGAGCGCACTTGCTGAGGCTCCCCAAGCGCAACCCTTGAAGCTGAAGTCGTAAGCCGACACGTCTGCCCCGATTATGGTGGGGTCTATGAGTGCGATGGCATATTCAAGAGGATAATTTGAGTTATACTCAGTGGTGAAGACACGAGGCCTATATCCTGCGTTAAGTATTCCCCGCAAGACAAAAATATCGTGAGAGTCCATATCGCAAGAGAGGAGGTCGAGTTCTTTGGGAACTTCGTACTTGTTGAAAATTGATGCGATGTTTTGCTCGAACAGATAATGCGCGTGCAGGTTAATAGCTGCATTCTCGCGTGCTCCATCGAGTAGGAGTCCTCTCCAGCCAGAGTCGTACAAATTCCATGTGTTTGCTCCAGAACCACCGCTGTCGTAGGTCGGTTCGTTGAATCCAAACTCAACGAAATACCGGTTTGTTGTGCCAATATTGGCGAAAATTTGTTCGAAGTAGAAATCTTGAGCCCCTTGGCTTTTTGGACCTTTGCGACGACTTAGTTTGTGTAACTCAAGTACCCAACGATCTTTCGCCTCGTTCAAGGAACCCCGCTGTAGTAGATCGGTAACTGTATGTCGATCAATATTGCCAAAGAAGTACAGAACAACCGCGACGAACACGCCGGTGAAAATAGCGACCTGTCGAGACTTCGAGAGCTTTCGAGACTGATGTGTTTTGGCTACGGCCATGCGCGTCGTGCGATAGCCGAGACGCGTGCGCGATTTCCGCGCGAAAACGCGAAAACGCGACGACGACGACGACGACGACGACGACGACGACGACGACGACGACGACCGGCGGCGACGGTGACGGCGCGGTACACGTTCTAAAGTTCGTCCTTGAAAAGGGGGCGCAAATTTCTGTACGAAGTTCCACAGAGAGAACCGTAGATATAGTTACAGGGTGACTAAAACAGCAGAACTTCATAACTTGGTCATAACTCGGACTTATTAATACCCGGGTTATGAGAGCTTGCTGTTAGTCCTTGAGCGCCTCATAACTTTAAGACCCAAGTTAGGCGAAAATGACTAACAGCTAATTTTCATAACTGCGTCATAACTCGGGCGCGTTGACGAGCCATGGACTGTGATCTCAATCATACTCGATTCCGTCCACGTCCACTTTTCCGAGGTAGCGTCACATGACTAACAGCAGAATTTCATAACTCGGGCCCGAGTTATGAGGATTTTCGTAACTTGGGCCTAACTAAAATACTTTTCCCGTCGAGTTCTCAACGTTCGTTGCATATGACATCGGTTGCATGTTTTAGGTTTACTTTCGTTTCGACGAAGAGCTGAGGCCGATGAAGAGATAGGTCCAAAATACACTTTTTTTCGGAAATACTTCGAAATTGGCGATGAAGAGATAAAAATTCAAAAAAAAATAAAGTGTTTTTTGTGACATCGGTGAAAAAAAACAAGATAGAAATTTGGAAATAGAAATCGCCGATTTATTCCAATAAGGTCCGTTTTGTCAAAAGAGATGTGTGATTTAGTACTAGTACTATCAACCTGACTCAGGTTACCTGAGAGTATCTCTTGCAGTGGAGCGCAATTTCGGAGAGTCGAAAGCAGACTCCAACGAGCAGCTCAAGTCGAACATCAGTTGTTCCAAGCTGCCGATTACAAGCGACGGAATCTATCATTACAGATGGCTGTAGACGTTACCAATCGTCGAAAATGGCGCAGGTGCGGCATGTACACATGCATGAGTTGTTTTTGCTATGTGTACACAAGATGTGTTCTACGAGAGGGACCCAACGCGCTTTTCTGGCGAGCTTTAGGTGAAAGTGCAACACCCTGTAACACCAACGACTTTGGCTACGGTGAATCGTCGAGTGGCGCACACACAGTGGACGCACGGCCTACAGAAGACGACCCACGCGATGCTATACTCGTCCAGTACCCAGTGACCAACTGCCCTGGTGCTCGTGGATGTCTGGTTGCTGGACAGGACGTGCGAGTTTTCGAGTTTGGACAGAAATACACAAAGAGAAACCCTAAGTTTGTATGCGGGGCGTCGAGATTAGGATCTGTCACTCAACCATGCATCGTCTACTCGTTCGGCTCTTACGATGAGATTTCTTTCGAAGTTGGTCTACACGAAGCCGCACCCCACTGCGAGGTACATGTGTTTGATATAGATCAAGTTCCGGACATTGAATCACAGCGACGGTACAACTTCTCATCGCACCCGTTTGGTATCGACGTGGTTCGAACATCAACATCACAAGTACTTTCAGATATAATGAGAGATCTCGGGCATTCCCATGTAACAGTACTGAAATTAGATATTGAAGGTACAGAGGAAAGGATTCTACCGAGTCTACGACGAGCTGGTTTTTCGTCGTATGGGATTGATCAATTGCTCGTAGAATTTCACTCCATTCGAGGATTGGATAGAGGTATGAAACTGTTGAGCCCGTATTTTCAAATGGTTTTTGGCCGTAAAGAAGACAGGTGCAAGTCATGCACAGAAGTTGCATTCGTGCGACGCACATGATCTACTTGAGTGCTTTTTATTTGGCTATGATGTGATATCAAGTATGTGGCCAATCGGTACAAGTACGAACCTTCTACCATCACGAGCTGCAAATTTCCCAAGAGTTGTACAGATAGTCGAAAAAACAATTTCAATGAAAGAAATGTGGGATAGGGTCGCTGATGGCGCCCAACGACGTACTCTGGATTCATCACGTATATCTCGTCGTTTCTATGCGATGAAATTGCTCACGCGTCAGCTCAATCTCAAACATTGTCACCGGCGCGTCGATTAGAGCATGCAAAATTTTGACATTCGCATGTATATCCGTGTCATTAGAGCGAACATCGTTACAAAACTTTGCGTTCGAGTACATACAAATACATAACACGCATATGCAGAGTTTCACAGGCGGAGGCAGTAGTGTCACGACGGAAAGTCGAAAACAAATTTCAAAGAAAATGGGGTGCACCACTTTGCGTCCTTCGACCCGCTCGTGACGAGGCACGACCCAGAAATTACTATCGATTTTTTCGATAGTACGATTTTTTCGAAGTCTATTTTAGGTACTGTACATACCGGTACATACCGGTAAGTACTTACTTTATTTTCGGAGACACTAGTACCGCAACTTGTAGCCACCGATAACAAAATCATTATGAAAGACTCTATGCACGATGTCGATTGTAGCTGCGGTATGCAAATCGTCTTTCGGGCTTTCATGCCCAGTCTTAAATGCTTTTACACTCTTTGCATCACCACCCACCAAAGCGACCTGTAGCATCTCATGACAAGAAAATTTGGGTACATGGAACAGACTTCCATCATCCCAGCCTGAAGCTACCACGTGAGTTAGGTTCAGTTCTCTCAACAGGCATGGGAGCCAAAGACTCATTTGTTCGAGTTGAAAGACATAATCCCAGCCTCCATGCATCCACGTCGACGTTGAACAACCCATGCTGATGGGCATACGATGATCTATAGGTTGTTTGGACCGGGACGTCCTATTCACGTTGTCAAACATGAATTTCTCAAACGTAATATCCTGATCGTTATTTCTTCTTTTGAAGTCGTGATATGCGCTGATAGTTCTCTCGTAGGGGTTTCGCATGATAAGAATCCTCGGGACATCCAGTGACCTAATACCGGCACTTTTTACGGTCGCCATGCTATATAAGCGCGCTCCCGTTCTGTGTATGTGCTCAAAATCGTGTCCAGCCAAACTCAACTTCTCACCTGTCCATAGATAGTGAAGAAGCATGATCCACTGCGAACAACCAGTCTTTGGGTAGGCGCACATGACGAACTTTCTCGAACCGTCCCGGCTTGGGTACATGTTTAAATTGAAGTCCTCTTTTAGAGGCAAGTCGTTATTCCTCTTACGCTTCAACATCCTGCACACAGTGCTAGCGAGTGAATCACGTTCACTGAGCACAGATGAAGTACGGTTGTTGCTCAAAGCGTCATATGCATGCCGTAGCACGAAAAGAGTGGCCAAAATGTGGAGAAGCAGTCGTACAGTGGATGACTTGCATGTACCACCGAAATGATCGGGTTTCTTAAGTTGGCACCTGCGCGCGAGGTTGTGCTGTGCGATGTGAACGATTTGTAGACAGCTCATCTTGTCAATGTATTGTGTGACAAAAGTCGAGTGCACATCATTGTCGACCGGTTGGGCGTCTAAACTTGGCGTCGAGACGCGTGATTTCACTCGTGTTCACCGCGCACCAAGTGTTTCACGAATGTTCTCAGGGTGTGATTCACAGTCCTCCACTCGATGTAATAGCTTCCTCTGATTGTTTTCACCTTATTGGAAAATCTAATTCTAAGTAGTAATAACTCAAACTGAGAATAGTATACGTCATTCGCGCGCGTGAATGGCAACTGTTAGTCGTGAATTCTTCATACCAAGAAGAAAGTATCAAAGTGTCAACGGCACGAGGCGCCCGCGACAATGGCTGCGCGCCCGTCGCTAGAACTAGATCACATCTTGAAACCGACACTCGCACCTTCGGTTGCAACACCCACTGTTTCGCAGCCGAGTACTCAGAACCGTATGCTCAAGCTGCTTCGAGGCACGCGAGAAAGAAGAATTTCTGTTCGGGCTATCATCACCTTCGGCTTGGCGACCGCGGCCGTTGGCAGGATTGTAAGCGCTACTGCTCAGCACACAATTTATGTATGCGGCTACAACTTCAGTGTGCTAGCTGAAGCTGTCTTTCCTGAGTTTCAGATCCATACATGGAGTGCGAAATCGGTCTCTACGCCGTACGACATCATGCTAGCCGGTGGCCCACATTGCAGACACGTAAGTCGCTTTTCGGGGAGGGTTCTATACGTTGACGGAGAGAACGGTGAAGTCCCAGAACATATCCAGAAGCACCCACGGATATATTACTTGGGTTGTTGCGCACCACCGGCGTTTCGAGGCCCTACAGTGAGCATGTACCACATCGCCCACACAACTCTATTTCACGACTATGATGCTCAAGATTTTCTTCGTCCACGATCAGGACCCGTCGGTCAACACTTTCTTGCATACATCAATTCACACTGTGTGGGATTTCGCGAAGATTCTATGGACACAATTGCGAAGCTTGCTCGTGAGAAAGGATACGCAAGACCACACGCACTGGGAAAATGCCATGGCAAAGAGCCCTACACAGAATGGTTGTATGCTGGAGACAAAACTGATCGCATAAAGAATGTTGCGGTGAAGCTGAGATCTTACAGATTCGCTTTGGTAATGGAGAATAGCTACACGAAAGGGTACATCACTGAAAAGATAGCAAATGCGTTCATCTCCGGATCGATACCCATTTACTACGGAACAACCGATATATTCCACATCTTCAACAGGAATGCATTTATTTATTACGACATAAATGATCCTGCGATGGCACTCAAACGCATAAGCAGTCTTGAAGAAAATCCAGAGCTTTACAATGAAATGAGGGCACAGCCAATACTAGCAAATGGCAAACAAACTATATCAGATTTCTTTTCTTTACGTGTCGATATTGGGGATGGTGAACTACGCAATACCATTCGAAGTTTAGTACTTAAGTACTAAATACTTGCGTGACGGATGTTGCGAGTAAACTAACAGTTAGAAGGGCCACGCGAGGTGACCCATATACACGCACTACACTCATGGAGTTTCTTTTGAGAAACCGCATAAATTTTTTTGAGAAATGTTGTTCTCTCGCAACCAGTGGTGAATCGCTGAAAAGGAAGGAATCTGGCAACTGTCTGGTAAATGCAGACTACGGGACGCGACGTTTCAAACGCCAAGTACAGCGTATTTGAATCTATTACCAGTGCACGCCCCACTCGTTTTACTCATGAGGCGCCACGGCGAAGGATGCAACACGACACCGACAGGCAACACTTGATTGTAGTGACTGTTCACGTTACCTCCACCCCTATGTGCATAAGTGTGGCTTGAAAAAGATCTTATGATCACTCAAATGTGCCCCTGTGAGAATGCCTACGATGAAGACCAGATATCCGATCTACCGGTCACATCATCCAACGTCCATGGTACACTTTTCCCTATGTCAAAAGTCAAGGTGGTCAGCAGAGGCTATAGACTCTCAAGACATTGCTCAGCCACATTGAGGACGGCCTTAAATCATGGCAAAATCGTGTGGATTCCTGTGAAATCCGAATTTGAATCACTATATTTCCATATTGTGTCATCTTGAAATGACATCAATCGCCAGCTCGCTTTCTTCTGTTGCACTACAACAAACGCACACACTCCCAAGTAGAGGTCCCATGAAAGGTCCGACTGAAAGGCCATATGAATTGAAAGGCAGTCGAAAGTAGTAGAATGGTGATGTTTGCCGAATAATTACACTTGCTGTTGGCCCATTAGTGGGAAACTGTTCAACTGTGTGAACGAATTGACTAGTTCTTTTTGAGTTTCATACCTCGTCAACGGGACATCAAGATACAAGATGCCATTACGCCTTGTTTCGAGTTTGAGCGCCGGATTCTGTACAATCGCCGCAGTCAACAACTGGATTCGACTCGGGTTCATCTCATCACCCACATCAATGAGTGATATCACTCCCCCCGTTGCAACGTGCATTACTCTGTTTTTATTCTGTCCAGGTGCCTGAACGACATTGGTTAGTAGGACTACAATATCCAACCCCTTACCTTCCTCCTGTAGCAATAGTCTCACACTATCCCAACGTTCTTTTGGAGCTTCAGACACGGCGATGATAACTTCGTATGGGGGTCTTCTTTTGTCGTGCTACTTTTAAGTACACATTAGTCGCAAGAATAAGTCTAAATTTTCAGATATGATTAATCAGAGTAAATAAAGCATTGTTTATGAAAGCAGCTGCTTTTTTTCGAATCGCGCGCGTCGACTGACGAAGTTGGAGGCTCACGGCGGCGCACGCACGCGTCCGGCGAGCGAGGGACTGTGGAAGCGTCAGAAAACATCCTCGCGCACACGACTCGATCCTCTGTTGACCCCTTTCAAGGCTCCAAGCGGCGCGCGAGAGCGCGATTGGCGGATTCTGCGCAACACGGAGTGCATAAAAATTTTAAACTTTTTTTGTTCACTGCATGTAGTCCTAGGATATGAACCCAGGAATCAAGACCATTTCTTTCAGTCACAATTTTGTTGGGACTACCACTAGTCCCGGTCGCGGCCGCTCGTAGTCGTTTAGTCAGTGACAGAGTGCGTACATAGATGACCATCCCTAGCCACTACCGCGAGACGAACTAAATTTACAGCGAGCTGTCGTTGGGCTTCTAGCTGCGAGCTTGGGCCAAGTTCATCAGCCACACTTTGCCAAGTGATGTCCCCAGGCTTTCTTGATATGTTGAAAGCCGCCAACTATCGGCAGTTAATTCTTCCGCGGCTGTCATCCTCGCCGTCTCGGGCTTTAATCAAGCCGAGGGCGATATCCATGAAGCGGGCTATTCTAGCCAGGCTCATTCTCATTGTGTGCTTGTTCATTTGCCTTGGAAGCTATTTTAGAAGAGCTCTGAACGTCTTGGAAGAGGGCTTTTTTGTCGTCTCTCTCCAGGGCGTGAAAGCAGCCAGTTATAAAAATCATGGACGATTAGACGTTTTTAAGACGCACGTCAGCGCTGTGTGTGGAAAGTCTGCTCTCATTGTGTCAACAGCAACGGGATATGTGGACAAGCGTAGAGGCTTCGGCTTGACTCGAGCTTTTGTCGACATATTGGATATCAGCATCGAACAGGGACTTGAGAAAATTTATATATTCGAAGATGACGTGCGCCTGATGAACACATTATTTTGCGATCGAGGCTTGCGGCAGGTCTTGTGGGCAGAAGCACCACGGGATACTTTCGTGATTATCTTTGCCGGTCACAACACTCGGAAAACCTCAGTTGTGGAGAGTAGAAACTTCCTTTTCGAAGCTATCGATAGGCATTACGGCTCATATGCTTGGGCTATCAATCGCCCGAGCTTTGAAATTCTTCGGCGCTATTGGAAGAGTTTGCTCCAGGATGAACTCTTAGAAGCGCTCAGTCCTGATGTTGATCTTTCTGGTGGGCACTTTCACAATATGACAACGTACCTTCTGCGAACCCCGCAGTTGTTTTTTCATCCGGCAGGATACTCGAACACATGGTCAAAACAACGTGATCCTGTGCAAGATATTGAATTGCCCTCACTCGTTGTTCTCTGCCAAAGCAGAAGTGAAATTGAAGACATACTGCGTTTGGCGTCATGGCGCAAGATTTTGGCAGAAATAATTGTGGTTGTGGAAAGAATGAATTGGGATGAAATGGTTCTGAAAAATACTACCGTGTCAATTAGACTGATGCACGCTGACGACGCTTTGCCAAATGCGCTCTGGAGCGCCGCTGCTCGTGCCGCGTCCAGTGTTGTTGCTATTGTTCTCCGCCCGGAGAGGATTTCTATAGTCGAATTTGAACAGCTGCATGGCGAATATCTTCAGCGACCGGATCGGGTTGCTTTCCTCGAATCTCATTATGGTGAAGATGACAAACCCTTAGTGCGTAAACATTCAACGTGTCAGAAATGCAGCAGACTACAAACGTCAGGTGCACTGATGGCCCAAAGGCGATATTTCGCGGCATATACCAGCCACGCTAAGAATATGCATACAGCAGCACTAGACTTCGCATATGCTGAGAAATTGTTATTAGCCATATCGGACTCTGCGCAGTTTCATGCTGATAAGCTGCCAACCACGCTCCACTGATTTGTCTGCCACTCCTGGCTGGCTCTGCCGACTCTGAGGACTTGCTCACTATGGTGAGCTTATCAAAGCAGGGAAGATTTGATCGCCAGCACGCTTCGTGAAACATTCTGGTAGCGCCAACGCAAGTGGCGAGATGGATTTCTGCTTTCAAACCAACCTGAAACAACAGCGTCTCAATCAGCGGATCCCGGGTGTGCTGGTCGCACCCGCCGACATCACTGACACACATCGACGATCAGTTGTCCGAGCGCCACGTCAACGGCGTCGTTTGCGTCGTCGTACGATAGTAGTGATGCATGGGTCATGCTTCGTCGGTGCGTCTTTGGTTACGAAGTTGGTGATGATGAACATGACGGTCGAATGCCGTGCGCACGACACATCGAGATGAGGACGACGAAGACGTACACCCACACTCGTGGGTGCGCGGTGTTGAAACGAGTCCGGGAATTGTAGTCATCATCGGTGTCGTTGTGTGACGTGACGTGATGCGATTTGGATTTAAGTGGCAGAGCGTCGAGGAGTGCATCGTCTCATGTACATGCGTCTGTTCTTGTCAATACTCACACGCGTTCAATTCATAACATTAGGCTACTAGAGTACTGTAGTGCGTCTGAATACAGAGACGTCGAGCCGATGACGAGCGCGATGCCGAGAATCGCACTCGCGCTCAAGTTATGATCGTCGGTGGAAAAGAGGGTGTCCTAAACCCTAAACCCTAGTACTTTAGAAGTAGATGAGTCAACTGCCTGACGTCCAGCGTCAACTGAGTTGGATCGGCCCGTTGACCGGTTGACCGGATCACACTGGTCCGGGTCAGCATTGGACCGCAGCGGCCTAAATTTAAGGATTTTAGAGATTTGCACTACGCTAGGAGAAATGAATGGCTCCACATCTCATCGCAAATGTCACGTTGTTTCGAGAGCCTGTCACACACGTAGTGACGCCCGTCTTTTTCCCTTGTCAAATGCGCTGAATTGAAAGTGAGGTTATATAAGTTGATAAAATGTACACTGGCGTATTTTTCTGCCAGAAGTTTTCTCTGTGATTCAAAAATACGAAAGGCGCGAGAATTGCTCATATACTTTGAGCGTTTGCGGCACGAGACATCTTTGCAGCTGCCAATCCTGTGTACATGTGCAGTAAATCCTTAAAAATAGGCCGTTTTAATCTATCTCTTCATCGGCCAAATTATGAACGTTTTGACGATTACGAAAGTTAAACGTCCGTAATCGAAATCTCGTATTCTAATGCGCGATCGCTTATTTATAAATTTATCGCGCGAACACCACCGTTTTCGAGCCCGATTTCGCGCGACAATCATCGACGCGGCTGTGTCGGGCGTCAAGCGACCCAAGATCGTGGGAAAGTAGCACCACCACTAGACTGTTCTGGTAAAGGCCTAATCTTTGGCGGGTGGTACAAAGCAGAAGTGCTACGCCAGACTTACGTACTTCGCACCATCTCTGAAACAAACAAACCAGGGTCACCGCATCCTTTCTAAGCAAATTATGCTGAATCAATGTGCTTTCGGTTAGCTCACCACGCACGGCATAAAGTTGAACAGTTGGTGGGAACTTTGTTGCCCGTGCGGGTTTATTCCAGTTCCCCAAACATGTTTCCCGAGTGAACCATGTGAAATACACTTCCAACGGTAAAAAAGCAGATCCTGCGACGATTTCTGCATGTTTTGTGCTCGCTTCGAGCCAGGTTGAGGGTTGATAATCTTGTCGCATCGCAACCAAAGTGTGATCGAAGAATGTGTTTCGTGACGGCGATCGCCAACGAACGAGCCAACCACCCGCATATGATCATAATGTTTACACATATGGAACCAACCCGTCACGTGCACACCACGGCGTGTTTTACACGATATTGTGGACGTCGCTAGACGAGACGCCCACGCTCCAGAGCTTTCATCGCACCGGTGCACGTGCCATTTCTCGCGAGCATTGGCCGTCGAGAGCCGATAATTTTCCCGATAAAATTTGGACCGGTATTATTAGGCTGACTAAGATAGAACTTCATGACTTGGGCATAACTCTGTGCTAGATGCACCGAATCGACACATATATGTATTTCACGTTTGTGTCTCCCAATATGAGAACCGAGGGTGAGGCTAATGCGGAAACATGCGACACTGAGCCTGAAAGTGAAAAGTTCTTGGTGTGATAACCATCTCCTAGAGGACGTTGCAGGAAGCTGGCATCGCATGTACGCCAAGAACTTGGTCAACACGCTAGGTGCACTTTGGTGTGCGAAAGAGTTGTGCATTCATCTTGCTGACACGCAGACATTCGTAATGGTACGAGGAGGTTATAGTAACGAAAATCGCCTGCCCAGGCTTAAGACGCTCTCTCTGGGAGTGCTTGCTGTCTTGTTTATCTCTCATTTATATCTCATCTGCGATGCCTCTCAAATTGATGCGACGGATTCGAGTTTCAAATAACCTTTTATAGCGCAGCGATGCGTACCAGTCTGTACCCTTCACCAATGGTACGGAATAATTGTAACGCATTTCTTCATCGACATAAAGTATGTGTTTGCCCTTGCCGAGCATATTTGTTGAAAAACTCGTCTCGTTCGCAAACCTTACGTAAATTGTTGACCATTTTCTGTAATAACCTAGTTCAATCAGCCACTTTTTCCAAGATCCTGTCCAACCATTGACTCTGGTTTTTGGAATTGCTGGAAAAACGTTTACACCCGCCGCGCGCTGCTGAAAGTATTCCAGAGCAGTCAACCAATAACTCTCCATGAAAGTTGCTCCCCAGCTACAGGGAACTTCATACAAAAAAACATCACCAACATTCACAGATGTTCTCTCAAAATTGAGCCTCGATCGAGCACCAAGTCCAGTTTCTACTACACGAGGTGTGTACAGACTGACGGAAAATATGTTCTCTCGTTCGCACATTTGGCAGTCTAACATTTGTAGTGTCACAAATTTCAACCAAGAGTAAAATTGATCTGAGACTCTGACGTCATCCTCCAATATTATCTGAAATTGAGTTGATCCGCCTAAAACGAAGGCTTCCGGTATGGCAACTTGAGGACCACCAGATGGAACTATGCGCCTGTTTAGATACTTTGTACCGTGTGACCACTCAAACGCATCGAGCTCTTCTATGCATTCACGAGACGCACCTGCTTCTAGTGCGAAGTGTAAATCAATCGAATCGCCGAAAAAGTATGCACTCTGAATGTCTAAAAGTAGCGCACGCAAAGTATCCATTCTACAGGTGGTGACAATAACAATCCCGTGTCGTATGTGCCTCCACGCTACCATTTCAAGCTTGCGTAACGATCGAACCCAAACCAACTGCTCAAAATCGAGTAATCTCATATCTATGACTCGCAAATCGTAGTACGCTTTCGTAATATGAACTTCCTGCTCGCTGCACCCAACGCAGAAAAAAAGTCCATCATGTTCTTCTATCGAGCTTTCCAGGTAAGTGCCCAGAGCGTGTAATTGACATTTTGAGCTCTCACAACCAGCCCCGATGCGCTGTATCTTTGTCGATAACCTACCGTGGGTGCTGCAAGGTTGGGAACCCTGCGTCCGTGCGTGTATAATTTGTACTTTTGTTAACTCTGTGTTTTCCAAAAAGGCACTGAGTGTAGCGTCTGGGCAGCTCTCGTCGGTGAGAAATATCGTTATGCAGTTCCCGAGTCCAACTGACGCTATGTGCGCTGAGCTAATGAAGTCTGTGCGAACGTTAGTCCTGTACAGGTTTTCCGAGTAGAATCTCGTCGTCACGGCCCCACTGCCTCTACGTGTGCTGTGACTGACCAATCCATAAAAAAACACTAGCAACATTCCCAGAAAGGCTGTGTTGTGCTTTCTTTTACGTCGTCTGCACCCAAACGTGTGGTTTGAAACCATAGTCTACTGAATCCTGACTCGATAGTACCCTGCAACGAGTTAATGGCGCGACAATGGATGTCTGTGAGTGGGCTAACCCGCCTGTGACAAGCTTTTTCTGTACCAAGTGTACTGTTAAGAGTAGTCCCTCGACGATAACTGAAGTAATTTCCCGAAACGCTCGCGAATTTCCATCATGCAACGCCGACGCGACGGTCCATGATTAAAGAACACGGCGAAGTTATGATCGAAGTTATGAAAATGAGCTCTTAGTCGTTCACGCACAACTCGGGGTATAACTTACACCATCTACGGTGCTCTTAGTCGAATTGACGGCGACTTTACCATTATTAAGTTGTACGAATTTTTCGAATGTCTATACTTTAAGTACTTGTAGTACGATCCGGTGTAATGTGTAGTCCCGTGGGACATAGGAAGAACAAGATCATCCAAATATCAATCACAGCTGCCAAGGCATATCACATTGCAATGCAGTCGTACTTGGTTTCTCAAGTGAAAAGAGCATTCTAGACAAGGCGACGCGATGGGAAAATCATTTCAGAGACGCCTGTTTTATGTTTTAAGAATACTTTTCCTACTGTCATTATGCTCGGCAATAACTATGAGCAGAAACCGTGTTCAAGCCAGTGGGCGTGCGCACGCCTCCCGTTGTTCTCAAGAGGTTGCCAAGTTGGACTCTTATCGCTCATACGACGAATTTTTCGGTTTCTTTGAGCTAGCGATCAAAGACGTTAGTCAACACGGCTTGCAGAAACACCAATTGGTACCGCGCCTCTCTGGTTTGGATCTTTACCTTTGGGATACCGATCCTTCGCCCATTTTCATGCCATACAATGATCACTTGACATTTTATGACACAAATTCGAACGAACAAAAAATTATCAAAATTTTGAGGTACGTCTTGAGTATCGAAAATCAACCGGAAGACGAGATTGTGGTATTAGACATGGGTATCAATGACGGATATATATCAGCACTGTCGGCCGCATATGGCTACTTCGTAGTGTCGGTTGATGCTCAACCTGAGTGTGTACGCCGATTTGCTTTTGCTAAGGCAGTGAACCGATGGAGAAAAGTAAAAGTATTGAACAACATTGTCTTGAATGAAGAAAAGAAATGTTGATTCCGAATGGGGTGTGCGGTGGAGGATCGAGATTTCTAGGGAAGACACCGAATCTGAGCGTGAAACGCGGTGTAGTTGCGAATATCTCTGGAAACACTCAGGTCTTGAGTACGACGATAGATTCTATCGTGCCCACCCAAAAGGTACTTTTCTTCCATCTTGATGTAGAGGGAGCAGAATTGAGTGTCCTTGAAAGCGCTTCACGGTTACTCAGGGAAGGGCGTCTCACGCACCTTGTCTGGGAGTTCGCGCCACATCGATGGGACAAGATGCGCGATGCCACCAGGAATCTCGTGTCCAGTCTAATGTCAGACTTCATGTGTTTGGATGTTCGTGACGTTCAAATACCTATCACAGGCTTTCCCAGAAAAAATTCGAACATCATAAAGGATTGGGCTCTCTTTTACGATAGTTTAGAAGAGAAGCGAACTATTACTGACATTTGGTGTTACTTAAAAATATGAGAAAGTTGTAGACATGAACTACCACGTTTTCTGCATGCGCATGTGTCCTTGCCCCTGTTGCACTGTTGTAAACGATGACGTAGTCCGTGATACCTTCCATGTCCGTAGCGATTTTCTCGTCTTAAACTACAAGGTATGACGTGCTCCGCACCCCAAGTGCCCTATGCAATTGCTGCGTACTCCTTGACATGAAAGACAGATTCCTAAAACTCCAAAATCTCCCTAAAGTTTTAGGAAGATCCCCCGAAATTCTGGGCGTTGCCCTGCGTTGTCATCGTCCACCATATTCAAACAGAGATCTGTTGCCCTAAGGGGCATACCAGCGACATCCGGCGTCTTTGTCATCGCGATTCAACAACCTGAGCATTAACACACATTGCTTCGTCCCGTGCATTTCGTCCGGATGCACGTGGCAACAGACCCCGCACTCTCCTTGACCGATCTGCTTACATAGTTGCCTTCGTTTCTGCGCAGCGACGTCAATAAATACCCACCGCCGCGAACAGCTCGCTTCTCCGTCAGACCGAAGGAGAAAGCACGATCCACGCCGCAACCACAGACGCAGTATATAACACAGGGGCGCCACCGTGCCCACTCTTCTTTGGTTCATCGGTAGCTGTTACCTTTTTGCACCCATTCAGCCTGCGCCAGACGCCCGCGCGCCATCTGGTGGTCGCTGCCGGCCCGAACGTCCACGCGTGAGCGAGAACTGTTTTCTCCAAAAACAGCACGTCGAAAACGACAACGGCATTCAAAATTCCCCAACTTTTCTCGTTTTTTCGACACATCCAGTGCGTGTTTCCAATGTTAATCGGAATAAAGACGTATTTTGATTCGAGCCACGCATGCGTGACAATGATACAAGTTGTACGAGTTATTACTCAAGAATCAGGTCTGAGATCGACTTTTAGTGAAGACATGCCCCATGGGGCTGCAAACAATCGAGTCGCGACCTCTTTCGCAGCCTTGTCAGGTTACCTTGTCCAGCTGAAAAAATCTTCACCTGTGTTGTGAACTTTGGCACCTCGAGCCGTCGTCGCTCCTGGGAAATAGATGCGCAGCTCGGGCTTACCCTTACGAGTGGTTCGACGTAAGTTTTTCGGTCGAGCTTTGCGGATTTTCAAAGGACTGTGTAAACTATGTTTATGCATATTCGTAGTGGTACATGTGGTCTCGCTCACACAAGGAACTCAATACAATGAAGCCGGTACTCGAATAACTCAGTACAATGAGACCAGTACTCGAATAACTCAGTACAATGAGACCGGTACTCGAATAACTCAGTACAATGAAGCTGGTACTCGAATAACTCAGTACAATGAAGCTGGTACTCGAGGAGGACCTTGTACAATGATCATGAGCGGCTTTTCGCGTGAAAAGCTTATGACTGCACTTCTACTGCACTACGCCACGATGCCATTATTTGATAAAATATTCGTATCCTGGGCGAACACTGTAAAACCGAATTTCCTTATAGAGCTTAAGCGCAGGTTGCCTGGCATGGAGCATATACACATCATATACACAGACGACAGTTTGAACCTCAGGTTTGAACCTCCAAAAGGTTTGACAACAGACTGTGTTTTCATAGTCGACGATGATATGTACGTGAGAAACAGTACAATCATCTCCATGTACCAACTATGGTCATCGCACAGCAAGCAAATCGTTGGCTTGTGGCCAAGAGCACATAAAATCAGCAACTTTTTTGGGTTTAGGCGATACAGGTATAAGGGTAGGCCATCGGTTGGATTTTCCATGGTTCTAACGAAGTTTATGGTTTTACATCGCCGCTACCTCACCATGTACACGGAGGAATCCTCCAGAGAAATTCGTGACTATGTTGATAGTGTCCAGAATTGTGAGGACATCGCCATGAACTTTCTGGTGTCAGCAGCAACTAGGCTACCGCCACTGTACGTACGAGATGAGGAAAAAGTTGATTTTGGTGGTAAATTGGGAATCTATACTCGGAATGGACATGCATCCAGTAGAAATGACTGCGTATCCGATATATACAGAATGCTGGGAAGCATTGAACCCAAAACATCATCTGTGTCTTATTCTGTGAGAGAACTGAAAGAATCGCCATTTGAAGAAGATTCGTTTCGCGCCCTTGACTTGCATTCCATCACGATAGATTTGATGATTCTGCGTTCGGACAGCATTTTGGAAGTTACCAAATTTCTATCGCTCTATGTAGATTCTTCTGCGTGATTCATCATAAAAATGAGTTTACAGCCTGTTGACACGACCGTGCTAATAATAACTTCTGAAGACTCTTGTAATGAAGCTGACTCTTGTAATGAAGCTGACTCTTGTAATGAAGCTGACTGACGCACTGCGTGCGTTCGTTTTGTACCTTGCCTCAGCGCAACGGACGTGGAGAGAAGGCTGGAGTGGGTACGTGAGCACCTCGACTACCGCTGGATAGGAAGAGACACTCCGCGAGTGCCGAGATCGCGCAGCATCGCACGTCCCGATGCCGCGGCGCGTAGCGATTCACCGGCGTCGTGGAGTCGTGCGAGCCTTTGAGCTCCGGCATCTCGAGTAGCGTCATTTTCACAACTTGTATGACAAAAGTTTGCTGTTACCTCCATTTTTCTAACTCGGGTCTAAAAAGTTATGAAAGCGGCTTGCTGTTACGTCAAGGGGTTAAGAGCTAATTTGGTACTAAAACCGACTAACAGTACATCCGTAACTTTAGGGTTTAGCAAATTATCCTGCAAGTTATGGGAAATTCACGACTAACAGTTGCAAGTTATCGTGAAAGTTATGGATTTCACTGTTAGTCGGCTTAAGTAGAATTTTAGCAGTCTCCCTTTCAGCCTCACGTCACTTGTCGGAGCTACCTCGTCGCGTAGCGTTGTAAAAGACGGAAATTTGTCGGCAAGGATCGTCTGCGAAGAATCAACCAACTAAGAGCGCGACCTGTTTCGGGGCCTCGTGCTTTAGTGCTGTGGATTCCACTCGGAGAATAGTGCGGGCGTAACGACGCCAATTCAGTTCAGTTAACAGGCCGCGGGCAATCGATTGAATGTGAATCACGGCAAGAACACTATAGACCGAAACGGAATAAGACCACTCACTGAAGAGGACACGATCATTATCACGATATACTTAAAGTACTATCTACTATAATCGGGAACAGCGTACGAAAATGTTTCAATACGCCTACGTTGCCACGAGGACCCTGGTAAATCTGTAGAGTTTGGACGCACCGAGCGACACCGTAATGTCGAGAACTTTGCGCAGCGATTCACGACTAGTCGTGAAACGCAAAGGCAGAACAGGAACCCGGTCCTTGACTTTTCCCCATCATCCTGTTCCGAAGTGCCTGGCATGCCTGATTTTAGCTCTGTTTCTATTTCGTCGTACTTACACAGTAGAAACTCGCAAAGTTTTGTTCAAGGAGGAAGTTGTGGATGCATATCTGTTCGATATACTCGCCGTAACCGAAAGTCGCATACGCGCGACCCGCCGAGGTGTGTCCCAGCAGCAATATTTTCCACCAGCCGATCAACACTGTTCTCTTTCTTTGGGTGAAGTGAAGTTGATGCGTTGGGACAAAAGGCACCTTGTGTGCTACGATCGTGATTACGCACGCATTTTTCAAAGAGCGGGCTCACTTCAAGGTGTCAACTTGCTCGTTTGTGATCAGGATTGTGTTCGTTCTCCAAGACACGTTTTTACCGTCGCAAAATCACGGTCTATTGAAAACGCAGTGAACCGTACAGTGACATTGTTACCGTTGAATACCGGTCGACACTTCAGAAACGTGCCTGCGGCGCTCAGAGACGGCTTAACTTACGAGAAAAAGCTCCCCGTTGCCATTTGGCGCGGTTCTACGACGGGTTTGTGTTGGGATGTACCCATAAATGAAAAGATGGCCGCAGATAGAACCGAATGTGCGAGGCGAAATCTTGTGACAACTTGGGCAAAAAAAGGGTTTGATAATATCGACATCGGCTTGACGAACATAGTGCAACTCTCAAAGAAAATGGAAAGCAAATACAGCTCATTCGTGAAGAAAGAGATGCCTATTCATGATATCCTTCAGCATCGGTACATCATTTCGGTCGAAGGCAACGATGTTGCGACAAACTTGAAGTGGGCACTCGCGTCCAACTCTGTTGTTTTCATGCCTCCACCAACTCGTGAATCGATTATATTGGAAAGCAAGCTTTCTCCCTGGATCCATTACGTACCTCTGTTGCATAACTTCTCAGATCTGCAAGTGAAAATAAAATATTGCGATGACAACCCTTTAGTTTGCCAGAACATATCTTCGACAGCGACGAAATTCATGCTTCCCTTTTCAACAAGGTCAAACATTTTCTCACTTGGTGCGCGTATTTTGGAAGCATTCTTGATAGAGATGAAAGGCCTAGGTGTCTTTTGATTTCGACCCAGGGCTGACACTGCTGCCACGAAGCTAATGTGGTCTGACCTACGCGCTATTGTACGTCGTTGCCTCGTCAACTCTTAGATTCATGCTTCACATTTCGAGCTATCGGGTGTGACTCCGATGGGCATTCACACAAAGAGCCACATTTCCTCGCGGAATCATCACGAGAACTGCTAGATACCACCAGTCGAGCATATCATCCATCTAGCGCTCGACACTTCGTGTATCTGCCGACGTCAAAACCGAGCGACTATGTTTCGCGATGGAGCTTGGAGCTGCCGCACCAACTGAAGAGTCCATGAAGTGAGTAAAGACGCCGTGATGTGCGCCGCGCGAGTTCCACGCGCGTGCGTGCACACTGTGTTGTATTTTTTGAGTACTTCGTGAGCGCAGAAGGTATAGCTGTACAAGAACCGCAGGTTTACGCGCGACAAAGTGACGGCGATGGGATGGAGGTTGAACGAGCTCGTTGAGATTTTTTGCGTGAGCATCTTACAAAGCGCTGGGCCGAGCAAAGGTGCGGGTTCGATATGAAAAATCAATGAGTGTTACAAGAGTAATCCTAGTCGACATCTACGTATTTGATTTCTCGACCGCGTGTACGGCCAACTCGTCGAAAAAGACGCTGAGCGCACAGGAAGTGCAAGTGCTGAATTGTATCTCACGGGAGACCGCTGAAAATAGACGGCGACAACGACGACGAGAGAGAGAGGTGTGCAGCTCGCATAAATAGATCCGGAATACTTCAAGTATGGGATTTCGCGTCTATTACAGAAGAACGACGCGACGGAACGCTCGCAAAACCGGCAACTAAACGATCTCTTGTGCGAGCGTGCAGCCGAATACTTCAAGGTTGGCGGTGCAGTCGACCGCTTGGGGAAAATATTCGCATGTGTTGGAATTGGTAGAATTTCCACCGCAGCAGAATTTTGACTGGTCAACTCAGACGGGGACATGATGCAGGACGCGTAAGAGAAAGCTGAAAGGTGTCGTGCTTTGTTTTCATTACATACACGATGACTACGTCGAGTTCTTCACTGTGGTTCGCACGTTCGCTTCTTATTTTTTTGGCGCTCAACTCTGCCAAATTTTGTAGTCTTCTCAACACGTTTATGAAATTCTGCTGTCAGTCACCCTTAATAAAAACTTTTCAATATTTTGGTTTGTGACTCGCCATATTAGTCAGTAACTCATAGACCGTTTGTGATTCGAAATAATTTTTATGAAAGCGTACACGCTACGTGAACCGTGAACTAGTGGGTGACTACATCGGCGAGTCATGACCCAGATGACACATTTCGAAGTATTTCCGAAAAAAAGTGCATTTTGGCCCAAACACAAAAAATAGTGTTTCTTTCTATCTCTTCATCGGCCTTAAGAAAGT
>Ga0255770_10001090_pt1 | contig 25370 bp, 66 predicted proteins | sample 071ome_22_FD_179968 | JGI IMG/M metagenome (GOLD analysis project Ga0255770, IMG submission 179968) | Coastal salt marsh microbial communities from the Groves Creek Marsh, Skidaway Island, Georgia - 071404AT metaG (version 2) | ecosystem: Environmental > Aquatic > Marine > Intertidal zone >...
CTCAATAAGTTATCAGAGCACACTGATGACATTCGTGCTGTTCTTCCTACTTCAGTACGAAAACCTTCTTCACTGAATAAGATCGTAGGACATCTTCATTGTGATGTTGATGAAGATCTCGACCCTTCTACTTTTCCTGGTGGTATTAGTGCCGTAAAACAATATTGGAAAGTAAAAAATACTTCAAGATTTGCAATAGGAGTTGGTGAAATTCCTATGATGAGAGAACATCCTGACTTTGAGTTTCTTCCTTACGAAAGAAGAGATGAAGCAGATGTATTTGTTGGTGAGTATGGTTGTGGACCCAGTGGTAGAGTCAAAACAGAGAACTTTACTCACTATGCAAAGGGACATCACTTTATCAAAGTAAGAGATCCTAAGGTAGTGGATAATATGGTAGAATTTGCTGATAAGTTTAGAGAAGCAGCAGGTCAATGTAATGGTCGATATCATTTTGGAAAGAATGATTTGATCTCAACCTATATTAAATGTATTGAAGAACGAGATGGCAAAGAATAAACATAATATGGATGTTGGATCTACGATTGAGAGATCTGACGAAAGAATTAAAGTAACTCAAGAAGTATTCACTCCGATGGAACTTGTTGAGAGTATGGTGAATGATATTGATATTAAATTACTACAAGATCCAGAGAGTACTTTTATCGACAATTCTGCTGGATGTGGAAACTTTTTGATTGCTCTCAAGAAAAAACTGCTGGAATATCATACTGAAGAGCATATCTTGAATCATATGCTATACGCAGTAGAGATGATGGAAGATAATCATAAAGAACTGTGCGCTAATCTTGGTGTTGATACAACTCATCCACATTATGTTTGTGCTGATGCATTAGAGTATGACTATTCTTTTAATGAAGAAGTTGGTTTAGAAGACCATGGTCTAGGTAAGATACCAAAACCGAAGGACTACACTCCACCAACACCCAACACGGATCCCAGCGAAGCATCCTTAGATAAGTTTCTCTGATCAGTGAGGGGTTGACTAGGCAGCAGATCCATCGTATATTGTATGAGTGGTTGAGGGATGCCTCACCACATTGCACACTGCATTAATTAACTATGACTGATAAAGGATTTGGCGACATTAACATTCCTAGTGACTACATGCCGCACCCAAAAACAGCGGATGAATGTCAGAGTATGGTTTCCAAGATTCGTGGATATGCTCGCCCTGGATACAATTCGTGTAAGTATCTTTATACCACATTTGTGAATACGAAAGATATTCGTATCAAGAAGAACGTTGGGCGAAAGCGTGGTAATGACTCTAAGGTTCTTTCCACTGTAGAGCGTACCCTTGAAAAGGGATACAAGATTGGTAAGGAACCTCCTATCATGCTTCGGAAGGATGATGGTGATCTTCCTGAATACTTGATCAATGGTAATCACCGTTGGTTGTGGTACTCTGCCAATGGGTATGAATACATGATCGTTGATGTGTATGAACTCAACGATGGTTATGATGAAGGTGATGTTATGGATGAAGTTGGTCTTCTGCACCAACCTCAACCCGACGGAACCGCATCCAACTACGATGACTACAAGGCTCGTGGTATTGACTGGGTTAAGCGTCAACAAGCAAAGAAAATTGACGTTACTCAAGAGATGGTCGATGAATGGGTTGATACTTTTGCAATTCATGAAACTGCACTCAATAAGTACAATCTTAAAAAGAACATCTTCAAGCAAGAACTACAAGATTCTTTCTTGACCAACTATGATCGTAAGCGAGCTATTCGTTTCTATTCGAACTGTGGTCTTGAAATTCGTGATAGTGGTGAGCAAGTTACTACTAAGACTGTAGATCGTTTGTTTGAAGCAAGTCAAAAGGTTTGGTTGCGTGACTTCTGGTCCACTTTTGTTGCAAACGCTGCAAAGGGAATCAAGACTCGCCTCAACTTCTATGTGAATACGAGTAACATCAACACTGCCGATCAGATTGAGATTCTTATCAACAATCGATTGGATGAACTTGATGATATTCTTGACAACACGGCAGAAGTTTTCAAGGATAGCACGGTAGATCTGCGTGATTTTCTTATCCTTGGTTTCCGACCTCCCCAAATCGTTGACACCGACACCTATGATTCTCTGATTCCTATTCAGAATACCAAGAAGACTGAATCTCCTGTTAAGTATCAGACTGCCAATCTTCTTGAACTGACTTATACAATTCTTTCTCAAAACTTTGCTCCTAAGCAAAACTTCACGTCACAACAAGCATACGATCTAATTCGCACGTATCGCTTTGCTCTCAGTAACTTCAAGAGTGAAAAGAGCTATCGTGGAACAATTCTTGCCGAACTTCAATCCCTACGGGATGATGGGCGAGTTTATTTCTATCCCAATCAGCGTGGTCTTTATCACCTAAACTGATCTAGGACCAATATGAGAACCGTCCACTGGGTTTCCTGGTGGGCGGTTTTCTGCTATAATAGTCCCATACGCGATGAGATCTGTGATGCAACTCCGTCCCCACCAGCAAGATGCTCTGACCGCTATGCTGGCGCACGACAAAGGACAGGTCATCATCCCCACGGGTGGTGGTAAGACCATGTGTATGATCAAGGATTCTCAGGAGTATCTTGATGCTTGCGATCGTGGTATCGTAGTTGTAGTTGCTCCTCGCATTCTTCTTGCTGAGCAACTCTCTGCTGAGTTCCTTGAGTTTCACACTGATGTTGCTGTGATGCACGTTCACAGTGGTGAGACTCATCACTTCAGCACCACTCGCCCTGCTTTGATTCGTAACTGGAGTCAGCAAGCATACCGCAAGCAACTGATCTTCACTACCTATCACTCTCTTCCTCGCTTGATGGAAGCAGAGATCAATGTCGATTGCATTTACTTTGATGAAGCGCATAACTCGGTCCAACGTAACTTTTTCCCTGCTACGGAGCACTTCTCTTCTACTGCTACTCGCTGCTATTTCTTCACTGCTACTCCTAAGCATTCTCTCACTGTTTCCAAACCTGGGATGAATGATCCTGAGGTTTATGGTAACGTGATCTGTAATGTTCCTGCTCCTAAGTTGGTAGAGGAGGGTTACATTCTTCCTCCTAAGGTTGTTGTCAAGCAACTGGACATGGTTCAGGACAAGCAGATGATTGCTGACCGTGATTCTCAGAACCTGCTGGATACCATCGATGACAATGATCTGGGTAAGATCCTGATTGCTGCTCGTTCTACCAAGCAGATCATCAAACTGCTCTCTGAATCTGATTTCCGCGAGCAACTTGCCGAGCGTGGTTACTCCTGCATGTATATCACCAGCAAGACTGGTGCCATCATCGATGGGCAGAAGGTTGATCGTGAGTATTTCTTTGATACTCTCAACGCTTGGGGCAAGGATCCCTCTAAGAAGTTCGTGGTGCTCCATCACAGCATCCTGAGCGAAGGGATCAACGTGAGCGGTTTGGAGGCAGTTCTGTTCATGCGTAACATGGACTACATCGGGATCTCCCAGAGCATTGGGCGTGTGATCCGCCTAGGAGGCGCTGAGAAAACGTTTGGTCTGGTTTGCGTGCCCGTCTATGATAAGGTGGGCATCAGCACCGCCAAGAGCGTTCAGGCGGTGGTAGACACCGTTTTCAATCAGGGTATGCCTGCAGTATCGGTGGTCCGCCGCTGATACTGGCACACTCACCACAATTTCCTCCCATTTCTCCAGTATAATTACAAGGTAATCAAAAAACCACCATGATCTGCGAAGTTAAACTCTACGTTGCTGGTAAAGTCTTCACTGAAACTGTTCATGCCCGTGACTATCAGGAAGCACGTCAAGTAGCACTTGCTCGCAATCCTAATGCCCAAGTGATGGGTGTCACTGCTAAGTTTTGATGGCAAAGTTCCAGAAACCTTTCATCGATCGTCCTGGTATTCTTGATCCAATACCAGGAGATCCGCAAGGTTATGTAACAAATGATGGAATGTGGGCAGCAGTGCCTATAATAGGTTGTAAGGCATTTGCCATCATTCACCATGGTTCTGTTGTCCATGAGGCACGGAACTATACTTCAGCAAAGAACTACATTCTTAAGGAAATCAAAAAATCCAAGAAGAAGTAGTTTAAATAATACAAACAGGGAACAATTCATGGACAAACACACAAAACGAAAGGATGCTTTCTACATCTTTTATGAAAGTGTTCTCAAACCAGATCATGAGTTGAGGCAGTATGCTCATGAAGAAGAGTGTTTTCATGAATTGATGGAGTGGCGAGGAGAGATCATAGAGTATCTTGATCGCCGCAGGAATCAGGAGTTTGGTTGATGGACTCTCACTACATACTGTTTGCACTGTTCGCAGTGGCAGCGTATTTCATCGTAACTGATGAGAGCGTTGCCGCTGCGTTTTTTTATGTCACAAAGTTAGTAAAACAATACACACAAAGGAAGTGGTGGTGGTTATTACACAATCCACGCAATCCTGTGGTAAAATATTTAATATATCGTCAATCTTTGAAGATGGCTGAGAAGATAATGGCGGAAATAAATACCAAAGAGGAGTCTAAGGACTGATATGTTATCAACTCAGTATCGTCTTCGACTTGAAGGCATTTGTAATAAGATTGCCTTACAAGAACAAGTAAGTCTTGAAGATATGGTGTGGGCAGAGAAACTTGCTAAGGCAAATACTTCTGCTAGAGAGATGCTTAAGAGAGCAAGAGGTCGTGCTGCTAACCCTGACATGGTTGAGGGTAGCATGGACGACTTCATGAATAAGATGGGTTTGGGTGATCCAGATCCATCAAATCATCGCACTGGTTTTGGTAGTGCTGATGAAATAGTAGATTGGTTCAACCAAGATAAACCAGATGATTGGAGGCAAAGGGATTGACAGAAACAGCAGTAATTTATTCTAACGGAAGTCAAGAGTGTGAGCGTATTGGTATGCTCCTGAAAGCACTGGGTGGTGAGTTTCATGAGTATAAACTGGGAGAACATTTCGACCAAAAGGCATTCCGCAAAGAGTTTGGTGAAGAGGCAACATATCCACAAGTTGCCTATGGTTCAAAGCACATTGGTAGCATGAAAGATACTCTACACTTCTTATGTTCTGAAGGGATTATCTAATGACCTACGAGCAGTTTATTCACAAAGGTACAGAGTTTTACATGAATATGGTAAAACTCATTGATATAAAACTCATGTATCGTATGGAATTGACTGATGATGAGAAAGAGATCAACGATCACATCCTAGAGTTTCAAAAGCAGGTAAAACTAACTGAGTTAAGAGATAAGTTCGAAAAGTGTTGGGAGGTTGATGAATGAAACAATCACTAATCCTTGTTGCTTGTTTTTTACCACTTGCTGTGATATGGTTGGTAATGAAACTTTCGTTATGGATCGCTGCCGTCAACGAAGAGCAAACTTATGTCAGAGAGGACTCCAAACGACCACACGGACCCTACGTGGAAAATGCATATGGAGACGTTGATGAAGAAGAAGAGAATTATTGAAACTAAAGAAATTATTGAACAGGCACTCTGGGAGTATTACTTTGAGAAAGGACTCCCTGTACCTAAATGGAGAATGGAAAAAGACCCCCAGTGGTGGATTGATTACTTGAAAGAACTTGACAATGAAGACCAGAACCCCTATAATAGATAGCAAATACACTATCGTAATGGACTATCGACCCTATTCGCCAGAATGGCACAGGAGACGCTACCTGAAGGAGGCACTGGATAAGTATTTTGATGATTATGTGGATACTGATATTATCCGTGAGGATATTCTCAGTATCCTGTCAGAACGTTCTGACAAAGCATACGAAGAGTTTATGCGTATCAACGAACTTGAGAGAGCACTACAGTGAGGGACAAGATAGTTTTTGTCCTTCCATTCTTTCAAGTTATCATTGCACTGGTAACTCTTTCTAAGATACCAGAACCACCCCCACAATACATCTGTGAGCAGGGTAGAGACACTTATGGTAACGCATATCCAATTATTGTCTGTAATCCACAATGAATAAATCAGATACAAACTTGAGTGAGTTTATTCAAGTTGAGAGATCTATTATTCCTTCATTTGTGTGTGATTATCTTGTGAGTGAAACTGAAAAGCGTGAATGGCGCACTCACAAGTGGTATAGTTATGGGAAAGATGAATACAGTACAGATGAAGATAAGAACCACTATATTCAAAATGCCTCTCCTGATTTGCAGGGAATGCTAACCCCTATCATATCTCAGGTGTTGAATAATTATAGTTTAAAGAATAAGTTTTCGTGTAAAAAGATAGACTCTATTACCAGTAAGTTTTCTAACATCGTCTTCAATAGGTATTCTCCTGGACAGATGTTGGATCAACATCAGGACCACATTAATGCTCTGTTTGATGGTAGAGAGAAAGGTATTCCCATATTGAGTTTGATATTAAATCTCAATGATGACTATGATGGTGGAGAACTATTCTTCTGGGATGATTATGTTGTCCCCCTTAGAAAGGGAGATATTGTAGTATTTCCATCACTATTTCTCTATCCTCATGGTATAATGGAAGTGAAGAGCGGAAAACGCTACAGTGCAGTTAGTTGGGCATGGTAACATGAGAACAGTTCTAAAGATCGATGATGATGGTATTCTAACATTCCCTCCCGAGATGCTGGAAACCCTTGGATGGAAGGAGGGAGATGTGCTACAATGGATTGATAACAACGATGGTTCTTTCCAACTGAAGAAAGATGAAGGGGATTGATTATGGAGATGATTACTAATGTCTGAAGAAAAACAGTATTCCAAGTATCGACTTGACCAACTTGCTAAAGAACTAAATGGTAAGTGGTATCATCAAACTGTATCAAACAATCGCACCGAATACAAGAGGATTGTGATAGAATATGGAACTAAGCGAAAAGGCGAAGATCTATAGGAATGTTTGGTCTTGTGCTTATCAACGTAGACACATGTATCGAAAGTCTGATAGATACTACCGTGAGCATGAAACCATCCTAATGTGCCTGAATATGAAAGGTGCTAAGTGGTGGGAATTTGACACTGAAAAACCAAAGTACTACACAAAATACCAAGAATGATGTCTGACAAACAATTCACTGATCAGGAACTGGAATTAATGATTGATGCTATTTGGAAGCGTCAGCATCATTTCATCGCTGGAGATAGACGATACAAAGAATATGGTGCTATACTAGAAAAGTTGAGGGAGCAACTCCCATACGATTTCACAATCTACGAGCATAGGTAATGGATCACAACGAAGAATTTCCGTTCGACGATTTTCCTTGGAAACTAATTTACAAGGATCGAAATGAGACTCGCAAGTGTTACTTTCAAACCGAAGAGCATAGAAAGCAACACATGGAAAAATACAAACTAAAGAAAAAAGACGTCAAACTCAGTTACAAATTTGAAAATGAGTAATCCTATTTCATTCGTAAAGAATACTCGAACAACCTATAGTATGCAGTATCGTAGGAACGTTACTGAAGTATTGGTCCAGTTTGACGATGAGGATCCAGCATGGATCCCTATGGATACTCTAGAAGCAATGATGAAAACCCTGCTCACCATCAAAAGTGAAATTGCAGGATAATGTGAAAGTAGTGGCAATGTTGGGCTTGCTAATGCTCAGTGTTGCTGCTATAATCGTCGCAGGTTACATCCACGGCGATATGCACTTCGCCAAAGTATTGGAGCACTTAAAGAAATGACACAACGCACATTCACTGGTAAAACTGGAGATGTATGGACTTGGGAAGAAACTCCCGAGGTTCTGGCAGCACTAAAGCAACTCCATAATACCTCTGTCAACAACAGAGTTAATCGTCCTCACGATTATCCTGGTCCACTGTATGCTCCCCACCCAGACCTTAAGAAAGATGCCTGAACTTACACATCACCAGTGGAAACTTATCTTTACTGCTGTTAGAAAGTATCAGATGAATCATCCACAGTCTGTACCTTGTTATAAGGGAATGTATCACGATCTATCATACATTCTTGATGTACTTTACCCTTATGCTTATTCTGAAACTTACTTAGATGAAACTATTAACACTTGAAGACTATCAAAAGGCAGGAGAAACATTCTGGCCAAAGTATTGGTATGTCGCCAAAGAACTGGGTGAAGATGCTAAACCAGAAGACATTCTAAAAGTAATGGAAGCAGTCGGTGGTGTAGCACTCAAACTAGCACTGGAAGAAAAAGAAGGACCTTTTGGATTTAATAAACACAATGAAACAGTCGGACCCGATGAGTGCTGAAAAGAAACTGATTGATGATTGCTTTTATGTTGTAAAGGCACGATTTCTCTGGCACAGTTATGACAAAGAGAACAATGGTTTGGTTTCTGCACTAGATGAAAAAACTTGTATTCATATGACAAGATTCTATCTTAAAGGACTGCAAGAAGGATGGGATGACAAAACCAGTCGTGTTGTAAATAGTGGAGTTGTTGGTGGTAAGTTGTAATGCTATTCAGGATCAGAGTATTTTTGTGGTCAATAGTAGCAGAACTTGAATATCGTTTATACCCTTGGGTAGAAGAGGCACCACCTAAAGATATTGCTCAAAAGTACAATCTTCCTGAACCAGACTTTGATAGAAACTTGCACTATGATTGGATAATGTCTCACGATCAAAAGATTGCTCGTCTTCAGGAAGAAATGATCTGGGTTCAGAGGGAAATTCATAAACTTAACGTCGAATTGAAGACTCATGGCTAAACAAAATCCTTATTGGTTCTTTCAAAAGTGGGGTATCGAACAATCTTCTCCACTTGAAACTCTTGCTGAGAAAGTAGAACAACTAGAAGAACGTATCAAACTCATCGAGCAAGAAATGGTTGGGCAATCTAACGCTCTCTATGAGTGTTGGAACTCTCTTGATGCTCGTATAGATATCCTAGCAGAACATAAGACTGATGTATGAAGACTTGGACAACTTTGAGAAAGCACTGAGTCACTTTGGCACTCGTGTTGATATGATTTGTGCCATGGAAATGGGTGGAAAAATTGATGCCGAGACAGCATATCAGAATATCAAAATAGAACTCAGAGAGTTGAGAAAAATTCGTAAGAGTTGGAAAAAGAATAACGAAAAGTGCGATGATCGTTAATTTAATCGTTGTTGATGACTTTTATGATGAAGTTGATTCTGTCAGAAAGTTTGCGCTAGAACAACCTTTCGAAAGGTATGGAAATTACCCAGGAAAAAGAACAGAAAACTTTCTAGGTGACGTACTAAAAAATCGTATTCAATCAATTGTTGAACCATATGCTGGTAAAGTTACTGATTGGAATGAAGATATCAGTTATACTGGATCGTTCCAATTAACAACTTCTAATGATAAAAGTTGGGTACATTCTGATACTATTGGTAATTGGGGTGGAGTTTTGTTTTTAACGCCAGATGCACCCCTTTCTGCTGGAACTGCTTTCTATAAATCAAAACTTGATGGATCTTTAGGGTATCATGATTACTTCAAATGGAAGTACTATTCCAAAGATAATCCTGGAGTTCGCAACGACATTACCAAGTGGGAAAAAATTAATGAAGTTGGTAATGTCTATAACAGATTAATGCTTTTTAGATCATATCAATGGCATTGTGCCTTAGATTACTTTGGACAAGACAACGAAACTGGTAGACTAACACAAGTATTTTTTCTTAGGACTGAGAAATGAAAGACACTCTTAAAATTTCACAAAATGAAGACGGATCCTTCACAATGGACTGGGATCCACAAGACCCAAAATGGTCCTGGATGAACCAGTTGACACAGAAGGAAATTCAGGTTATTATGGAGCAAGCAATCAAGGACTTCCTCGATGAACTCGAACGATCCCCGCAGTAGTGACTTTTCCTACAAGAAGTATTCTCTCGAACAACTTGATAACTGGGTGAATGATGCTCTGAGTTGTGAGGATCTCACTCCAGAAGACATCTATAACACTATCGTAAAGTGTGTGAATGATAGTGTAGAGTATCACAAGAAGAATCTCACCAAGAGTGTAGAACTTCTTTCACTTCTGAAGGGTCATCGTCCAGTTGAAATTGATACATCTCTTGATGATGTTAATGGTTGGGATTATGATGCGGCAGGTGGAAAGTTTCCCAGACCAACTAAAAAAGATTGGGTTGATTTCTGGGAAGAAACATATTATCCAGAAGAGCACAAGCAGTACACTGAAGAAGAAATGAATGCGATGTGTGATGCTGCTGAAGAGAAGGAAAAAGAGAGGTGCCGTGAGTATAATCTGCGTGAAGCAGAATATTATACCAAACGTGCCGAACTTGATGCTCGACACTCTGAGCATTGGACCAATCCTGGTAGAAATAAAACATATGACCAAATGGTTGCAGAAGGTTGGACTATGACGGCTGATGGTTTTTGGATTAAAGAAACTGACAAAGGTGTGGCAAGTGTTTCTGCGAAACCAGATCCTTACCTTGAAACTGTCAAGGCAGCAGGTGGTTATGAATGGACTCCTAAAGCATAATGTATACTCTTAAACTTCTTGCTCCACTTGTTGTAGCAATGTGTGCTGAAGGTTTGACTACAGGACAGGGTGATCATTGTGTTATTGACAATAGACCACCAAATGTAGTAAAATACTATGAACCTGGGAAGTCCTGCTATGTAAATGGAACTTTCTATAGTAAGTGTGAGGATCGTTTGAATGGCGCTATCTGAGTCAGTTGAGAATAGTTTGAGAGAGGCTGAGGCGTCTCTTCGTAATGCTCTGGCATTTGCTGCCAGACAAGAAAAGCCATTCATAGCAAAGAATATTGCTGATATGGTGATGCAAATTGACAATTTGATCAGTGCTGATGCCCTGATTGATAAAATTGAAAATCGTAAAGATGGGGACTCTGGATTCTTTGGAACCATGTTTGGAGATTAACCTCTGTAACAGCAATCCCAAAGAAAATATTAAATTTCTAGATAGTTGTGTTATAGAATGCTAACATTGGGTTACATCGCAAATCACTCATGACTCTCGCAAAAACTGGAACTGAAGTTCTTACAAAAGACGAAATTGATGAACTAAATGCTCTAAAAGAGGCGATTACCTATCGTCCAGCATCAGTTTCCGCTCAAAAGATGGAAAAGTTTGCTGAGTTGATGGTTCGATCTCTTGGGGGAAAAGAGTCCAACTTCTCTCAATCAAAATAAATAAGTATTATCACGATACAAAACATGGAAAACATCGACAAACACATTCAGAAAGATGAGGAACTTCTGGGTGATCCTACTATTTCACCACAGTCACGCCGACATACTGAAGAAGAGTTAGAAGCACTGAAAGCATATAAAGAAAATCATCCTGAAGATGATCATGATCCAAATGCACTTGAGTTGTATTGTGACACTCATCCTGATGCAGCAGAGTGTAAAATCTACGATGATTGAGACAGTTTAATAAGTGACACATGGGGGAAGTTCTACCAAGGACTTCCCCTTTATAATAGGTAAGTATTGGATGAATCCGTGACCAGTATTAAACCCAAGAAATTCCCACCTAAACTGCTTGAGGTTCTTGAGTTCTTGAATAAAGTCAAGATCAAAGTCAGTGAAAGTCATGAAGATGGGCGTGTGAATAGTATTGATGACGAAAGTACTATCATTGACTTACTGATTGAGGAATATGGTAAAGAGAATATTATCAAACCACCTGCGCGTTGGTGGTGGGATGTCAAAATCTTTGAGTACTATTTCAACCTTAAGTCGTCTGCTTACGGAACTGCTGCTGATAACTTCTCTTCTAAGGCGGCAATTTTGTATGCTCTGACTGATTTACCTGAGGATAAGTTGAATGTATCTTCGTGGAAGAAGTTTCAAGATGCTCTGATAAACCATGGTGGTAAAGAGAACAATCGTGATTATTATATCTTCTCTTTGAATAAGAAAAACAACGAGGTTCATCTCACTTCACTCAAGTCTCTTAGCAAACTCACTCCCAACGGAAATAATCTCCCCTTTCAAATTAAGTGGGCAGATAATACCACACCAGTTGATCGTACCTATCGACAAGCATATGATTTTCTGGTAGGATGTTATAAAGAATCTGTACGACGTAAAATCAACTCGCATGAAGGTTTTGAGCAACTCTGATTTACAACTAGGTAACTGTCTGGAACTCATGAAAGAGATTCCAGACAAATCTGTTGATTTTATTTGTTGCGATCCCCCATACGGTACTACCAGCATCAAATGGGATGAAGTTTTGGATTTTAATGCCATGTGGGAACAATATGGCAGAATTATTAAACCGAAGGGTATGATCTGTCTGTTTGGTTCTCAACCATTCTCCGCACAGTTGATATGCTCCAATATCAAGTGGTTCAAATATGAATTGGTTTGGAATAAGAATAAATGTGGATCTCCTGGTCTTGCTAAGTATAGACCAATGAAAACACATGAAAATATTCTCTTGTTTGCTAAAGAACCTGGTGGCACATATAATCCACAAATGGAGAAGGGAGATCCATTTAAGAGAAAGAGTAAGAACCCAGAAGGATATGTGAGTAAAAGAAATCCTCATGGTTATGGATTGAAACCAGTAAAAGAATTTGAGAACAAAGGAACACGATATCCAAAATCTATTGTTAATATATCCAGAGATTTTAGTGCTCAACAACAAGTTCATCCTACACAAAAACCAGTACCATTGATGGAATGGTTGATTAAAACTTACTCTAATGAAGGTGAAACTGTCCTCGATAATTGTATGGGATCTGGTTCTACTGGTGTTGCAGCACTAAACTTAAACCGAAAGTTTATTGGTATGGAGAGCGATCAAGACTATTTTGAGATTGCTAAACAGAGAATAGAGAATGTGACAGTTGAGCAAGTGACACAGGGAGATTCGAATCCCCTGGTGGATGCCTTATACTAACTTCAGAAGCGAACCCTCCTAGCGAAACCACCCGACAACGGGATAGGTCATAGGTAAGATCCTTCACTTGCTCTAACAACCAGCATACTGCTGGAAATGAGGGAACTAGGGGCACCCTCACCCACACATTACTTCAGTACAATGGCAACCCGTGCTCGCATCGGTCTTGAACTTAAAGATGGTTCTGTGCTCTCTGTTTATCACCACTGGGACGGTTATCCTGAGTGGTTGGGTCGCATCCTGAAGACTCATTACAATGGTAAGTCTCTTGCTTCCGAACTGATTGACGGTGGCGATATGTCTTCCTGCTGGACTGATGACCGCTGGGATGATACTGGTGTGGTGGGAGTTTATGGTCCTCAATACTACTCCCAGCGTGGTGAGAATCTCCCTCCCCGCCTTGATAAGGACCTGGGTGAGTATCTCCAAAACAGCGAAGAGTATTCGTATGTTTATACTCAACTGAGCGGTTGGTTGTGCTATGATACCTGTTCCTGGCGTGAAACTTACATGGAAGGTCAGGAAATCCCTGATGGAGCACTAGCGGTTTAGACCGCACTATGCTACAATAATCAAACCACTTGAGGATCTTTCATGGACTTGTCTGAACTGATTGACGAACTTAGGGAAATCAAAATCTATGAAACCGATCCCAAAGATTGGATGGGTGTGCTTGAAGAAGATGACTACTGGGAAGTAGAAACTGAACTTGTTTATTGAGGAATTATTATGCTTGAACTGGATGACATGGAACTGTTTCAACTACAGTTCTGTATGCAACAAACAAAGAGTCAAATGATGATGGGTGGAGAGATCCGTCGCCATGCTTCTATCACTCAAAAGATTGAAGAAGAAATGGAACGCCGTAAGAGTGCTACTGGAGCATACACTAGGGAAGGTATTCTACGTCAGTTAGATGAAGACATTAAGCGTTTATCTAATTGAGTGATTTAAATTTATGACTTTCATCATTGACATTCAACCTACGGACATGGTTGAAAATATTGACCAAGATGCATTGCGGATGTTTTTAGATGAAAATGATTACAAATACTTTACCAATAATAGAATACATGTAATTAGATTTTTACCTAGTGGTGACGAAAATCAAGAAGTTAGATATTATTGGACTGGAGAGGAATATACTAGGAGACTTGTAGATGATGATGTAACCTTTACTTGGATTCAAGAAAAAGGGTGTTACAGAAAAGATCATAAAGAATACTACGTCTATATCAGTGTTGGTGAAGATGGAAGACTTTATGTTGGAAGTTACACCCATTACTCCTATCAATCTAATTCATTTGATAATGATGGATATTATGGATCATTCACAGACAGAACATTCAAACCAGTTAAAAAAATCAAAGTATGTGAGTGTTCTTCTAGGAATGAAGCATACGAAAAAGAACGTCAACTTCAAATTCTTCTAGGTGTGGACTCTAATCCAGATTTTGCAAATAAGCGTATAGAATCTATGATTGTGTCCAGTTGAATAGGTGGCACAGAAGGCGCTGAAACGCCCCCATATGCCCCTATAATACGTTCATACGCAAGCAACCGATGCCTACCACCTTCGCTGATTACGTCGCCCAGCAGGATGCCCGTAACACCATCGAACTGAATGTTCGCAAGTGGTCCCTGATGCTCTGTGATGCTCTGCTGGACAACTTCAAGTCCCGCAATGGCAATAGCAGCAGCGATTACAAGTTCTACATTGAGAGTGGTCGTAAGTATCACAAGATTGTCATGGATGCTAACGGTTCCCGTTCGGTTCATGCCTTCATTGATCGTAAATCTGGTGAAGTGTATAAGTCTGCTTCCTGGAAATCTCCTGCCAAAGGTGTTCGCTACGATCTGCGATTGATCGAGCAGCGTGAATGGTTGCTTGCCAATGCTGATTGGGCGGGTGGTTATCTGTACGCTCGATGATATACGTTACTATCATCCTTGCTAGTGTTGTATGGGCAGCACTAGCACTCTTTTCACCCTGGTTCAATCATCTTGACGACACAGAAAAATGATCTTCCCCAAAGAACAACTAATCGAAGCACTCTTCAACGAGTATGTCTGGTTATGCCATGATGATTATGATCCTGATGTGGACATTGCCCCAGAGGATTATCTCATCATGCTGAAGGATATGACCTATGATCAATTAGTTGAGGAAACTGATACTGATGAACACTTCTCTCTCATGGATTATGTGGAGGCATGGGGATGACAAGAACCCATAAACTTGTTTTCATTGGTTCATTTGTTTGGTTCTTACACTGGGGACAATGTCTTACATTATCGCTACTGGATACGGTTATCCTAAAATCACCTGTGAGGATGTTACCTCTTGGTTTTTGAATAAGTTCTTTCCGCGCCATAAGATTACGGTGGAGATTGTTCATCGTGGTCTGAAACGTGAAGGTGTGAATGGATATTGTGATGTTGTGGGTGAATCTTATCGCCCACGGCACTTCCTGATTGAACTCGATACCTACATGGATCGGGACACGTATATAAAAACTCTTTTTCATGAACTGACCCATCTGGCACAGTGGATACGTGGTTCCCTGCGGTTTCGATACGGAAAATTGTGTTATTCTAAACAACCCGTAGAGAATTGGGAGTATTGGTATCAACCACATGAAATTGAGGCACGGGAGGAAGAAGAAAGGTTATTTGAGATGTACCTGATGGAAACGGTGGGTGTGCCACCTGCCAAGGTGGTCCAGTTCTTCCCGAACCGCTGGCGGGAGGCAGTATAATACTAAGGTAATCAACGGAGCACCACATGCAACTCACTGCTAAGGGCGGCAACATGGTTGTTGACTTCTATCCCGTTAAGTTTGCGGACGGTACGATTCACTCCCGTCAAATGCTCAAGATTGTTACCTTTATGGGTGGCACTCAATCCAAGTCGATGATCAACAAGCGCGACATGGAGCGTGAGATTGATTCCCGTGTGAATGGTTATGGTTATGAGGTGACTGGTTTCAATGAGATCCCTCAACTGTTTAACTCTGGTTTAGTTTGTGCCTGCTAAGGCGCATTTTAATGTTATAATATAAGAGGTATGAAATAATACTATGATTGAAGCAGAAGTAAAATTAAACGTACACGAAATCGGTGTCATTCTATCCGCACTACAGTTATTAGAAATGAGCGAAGAAAAGCGCATTGCCAGAGAATATGGTAGTGCTTCAACACTGTATAGCAAACTCAATGCGCTCATGGAACAGATGGACACTTCGCAAACTGGCATCAGGGAGTTTGAAGAGGCATCATTCTAGCCTATAATAAGAGCATCGACAGGGAGATCCCCATGAACGACACCGAACTCCGCGAACTTCGCCAGATCATCCTGGGAGAGGTTGAGGACATGGACATCGAAATGCTCAAGCGCATTGCCTATGAGTGCCGTTGTGAAGAGAACGGTATCTATCCTGATCAAACCTACATTCGCTGGTGATTCTGTAATGCTCAAGACTAACGTTCTTAAAGTGATTGGTGAAACCTCCAAGGGTATCACTCTCACCAGATCTCAAAAGTTTGAAGTCTTCTGTAATGTGTGTGACAATCTACTAGCAGAAGGTAGGATTACCAAAGCCCAACACAATTCCTGGACCAACGTATTCTAATGAAACTATCTGACCGTTCCGTTCCTGCTGGAGTTCGTTACAAGAAGGCAGGCAATCAAAACAAAACCACCAGTCGCAAACTTCGCCGCCAATGTTCTCCCAAGAAGACAAAGAGTTCATCAACTTTCTCTTTGATAAACTCACTCAACACGTAGACACTGATATGATTGATCTACAGGACGATGATTCCTGTGATGATCACCTCCAATTCAATCAACTCTCTTTGTTCTAATGAAACTCTCCCATTCTTCTGTTACCAAGATTGCGGATGCACTTAAACCCACAATCATTGAGTATTTGATCAGTAGTGATAATGTCACTCAGGCACTACAGGATGGTGTTGCCGATGGTATTCGGGAGATTATGGGTGACATGGACGAAGATCTCTTCTTTGAGATTGGTATGCTAGTATTTGATCGCATTGAATTCAAATGAACGACGAAGACATCACTCAATTCCTTTCTGCATTTGAAGATTTCATGAATCATGCCGAAGAAAACATCCACTCCTATGAGCAGTGGAAAGAAGCAGAAGAATACACCAATCAGTTTTATGAAAAGAAAGCATCAGAGTTAGAAGTGACGGTTGATTACTACATGGCAGAGTTTCTATGAATGATAACCTCAATCGAGTCAAACATCCTGTACTTGGTGATGTAGTTTTCCATCGAATCACTGGTAGTGTTCCTGTAGAGAATCAGGATCGAATTGAGAACTTCCTGCTCCGTAATGAGCAGTTTCCCTGGAGTTTCAGTTCAACCACGATTACAGAGGGAACACGACCAGAATCACTGAATCAGTTTGGTGACATCAGTATTCTGAATCACATGCTGGTCATTGATGGGCAGACAAACTCTGAGTGTCTTTATCCGATGGGTAATGACATGGGGATGAATAAACTGATTGAGGACTACAATCTTTCTGGGCAACTGATCAGAGCACAGGCAAATTTATTTCTAAGAAGAGATAAGGTTGTTATACCGTGCCCACACATTGATTTTCAGAGAGTACGGCACCTGGTGATTCTTTACTATGTGAATGAATCCGATGGTGATACGATCTTCTACAATTTGTCTGATGGTGATGATCAACGATTGGATGAGATTGAAGAATGGAGAAGGGAATCACCTAACAGAGGTGATATACTAATCTTTGATGGACGAATCTACCACAGTCCGTCCTGTCCAGTGAATCATGAGTGTCGATCGACACTTAACTTTGACATGTTAATTCAAGAGGAGTATTGTGACTGAGAAAGAGAAACTAATCCTGGCACAGATGCAGGTTGATAATTTGTTGGTTTTATTGCGGGGTAATGCCTATGAGAACTACATGTGTGGTAAGTTGTACGGCATTAGTTATGAACTAAAGCGGCAGTTATCGCTATTGACAAACACTAATTACTATACTACAATCGAGGAGTAACTTACACACAACAATGAAATCAATCTACATTGTCGACTATTGGGTGCCATTCCCATCTTCTGAGTACGGCGGAGTCATTACACTGATTGCAGAGAACGATACAGAAGCATTTGAATTGCTTGCCGATGAAGAAGGATTTGATGATAGTTATAATCATCTGATTATGACTAATGTTGTCAAGGCACAGAAGTTCTCATTAGTTGATGACTATGAGTCTGGTATCATTGATGCTTTTACCACCTGATTAACCATGGAAAACGTTTATCGAATCGAAGAGTATTCAACGACAGGATGGTCACTGATTGATCATGATGCCGTTAAGATGCCACGTGCCATTGCCGAACAGCGTCTGAATCGGTATATTGAACTTGGTCACAATCCAGAGTATTTAAGAGTTGTTGTTGACAATGATCCCCAGTGATTTTCCCCACAAACCGCCAAAAGGTTACAAGTACAGAACGCTACAATTTAAACGTCATGTTATATCAATTTGGACTGTTCATCAGCGTGGGTTTACTTACAATGGTCACAGTGAATCTGCTTGTATCTGGGGATTCTACGATACAAAAACAAAGCAGTATTATGCGCCTATCAACTCCTCCAAGCAAGGTGATAAGGTAAGCATTCATTCTACCACTCCTTATACTGCAATGCCCTTAAATTTAAATCCATTAGAAGCAGCATTTGTATGAAGATCCAAAGAATAGCAAGTGCTCCAGCAGTATCACCCTATGCACCGTCCTGGGACTATTCCATTGGGCACGATGTTATTGATGATATTGATCTGAGTGTGCTGGCAAAAACTATTCTAAGGAAGGAAAGGTCAATTAAGAGGTTAGGTCTTTCTTATACTGCAAAGGGAGATGTATTTGATGGATATACTGGACTTGGGTCAAATAGTACAACATCACGATCGAACAGTTATAATGTTCTCACCTGGGGTACGGAAGAGACGAATCAACTGAAACGTAAGATCCTGGAGAATGTTGTTATTTACAATGGAGGACTTGGTCATCCTGTTCCTAATGAATTGTGGGTACAGTGTTGGGTGAATGTACTACGCTTTCGGCAACATATCAAACCACATTTACATTCGACTGAACCAACGTGTTATTTGAGTGGTCATTTTGTGGTACAGTGTGAAAAGACTGCGACTGTTTATATTTCGCCCGTGAATCAATTAAATGATCCATATGAGGTGACAATGGATAATGAACCTGGATCGATGACTATTTTCCCATCATATATTCCACATTATACGACACCACACAATTCGTTCAAACCAAGGATTACACTTGCATTTGATCTCTCACTTACTCGATCCACTGATAATTTTATTCGTTTGATATGAACAAATATAATCCAAAGGTTAATGATTATGTAAAGTGGAACAAAGGTAAGTTCAGTGTAGAGGGATGGGTGTATTTTACTGATAGTGTTTATATTACTATTGAGATTGCGACTAAACCAAAACATCCAGAAGATCTACCTAATGGAACATATCATAAGAAGGAAAGAACATTAGTTGTTTGTTATCCAGAATACTGGCATCAACTTGAATATGTAAAGAGTAGAGATAGTGTCTATGATAATTGTTGATCAGTTCCTACCACAGGACTATTTTGATAATCTGACACTAATGGTAGAAGATCTTCCTTGGTTCTATCATGACTGGAGTGTGTATAAAGGAGATAATCATCCACAGTTCTATCATCTCTTTTATTTTAATAATGAGGTAAGATCTAATCAGTTCTTTAAGTATGTGGAAGATGTTTATACTCGTTATGTACCAGATGCAAGTAAGCATACTCTTTATAGGATGAAGATGAATGCTACACCAAGAGAAGATGTATTGAAAGAGAAGACTTATCATGTAGATGTAGAGGATAAGAAACACAATGTTTGCATACTCTATATGAATACTAATGATGGATATACTGTCTTTGAACATAACCAACAGAGAGTACAGTCTATTGCGAATAGAGCAGTGATCTTCCCTGGTGAATATAGGCATACAGGAACCAATTGTACTGATGAAGGAGTCAGGATTGTATTGAATATTGATTATCTAATAAATGAATGAAAATTGTATTGATTTATACCAAATATAGTTAAATTAATTAAAAAAATACCTTTTTAAATATAAAGTCGTTGTTTATACCGTTCTCAATAAGTGTTCATTAATTGAGAATCAATAAGGTTTTATTGTTGAGAATAACCCTTATGAACCCCTTCTAATATCTTATAAATGCCTCTGAAACCCCCTGTCCTTATGCTCTCTAAAACCTTATAAACCCCTCCTGGTCTTGTGAGTTTAGCGAGCGTACCATAAGACGCGCAGTTTGTCAAGTCTGCCGCCCGCGAAATTTCCCAGAACCCACACAATTCTTATAAGACCCCTACGAGAATTATGTTACGAGAAACACACATTTCTCTACGAGAAGACATATATACTACTATGATCTCGACGAGAATAGGCGGGCATTATGGGCTTGCAATCTCGACGAGAAACACGTATAATATCTAAGCATCATACAAAATCTCGACGAGCTTATGTACGACGATTACGATCTCGAATACTCTTTTAGCAACGATTATAATCTCGACGAGGATACGTACTACGAGTATCATGCACAACGTGACGTAGATCTCGACGAGGAATACGCACATAATACGCAAGACTATGACACACTTGCGTATCGTCACTATGCATGATACAATGTAGCACACACGCACGAGAATCACATGCCTGCGACACACACAAAGCGTATGGTACGCGTCACACTAGATCTCATGTGTTATGATGATCTAGAACTAGAAGATCTCAACTGGCGAGATATCCTAGGACTAGAATGTGACGAAGATGTCCATGCTACCGTCAAGGAATTCGATATCGATTGGTGACTGTGCCGCCTTGTGGATTGGCACATTATATAAATCAGTACTAATATTCCATTCTCAATAATACTTTCTTATTGAGAATCGGAGCCGCCGCCTTGTGCCAATTGACGTGCTGGCACAAAGGTGATTGATTGTGTGGCAGAATGCCCTATTGTTCTCTCATGGCAATCCACAACTCCGAAATGTTTAACTCTGCCCTGGAATCTCTCCACCAGTTCTGTATCGAAATGGATGCTGATTGGTGCATGGTTTATGATTACATGGAAGCACAAGTTGGCACGCTCACTGAAGAGCAATGGGATCAAGTTGAGATGGTTTATTACAACTACAACATGGATACTCGTTACTGAGTATAACTAACTGCCCGCGAGTTCTTTATACTCGCGGCGGCTGAACCCCTGTGCCAGTTGAGAAGGTGGACCAAACCCCCTTGCGGATCGCCCGAAAATATTTTATGTTGGTTTCGTGGTTGAGAAACGCATTCTCCCACATCCAAATTCCTTTCACTCAACAACAATGGAACTGACCAAATCCTTCCCTCCCGCTGATGCTTTCGTGGAGATGATGACCGAGATTGATTATAAGAAACACTACAACACTTTCATGGATGGTGTTGAGATCTTCTGTGCATTCGTGACTGCAGTTGCTATCATCGTTGCAGAGAAGTGGCAAGAGCATAACATGACCGAACGGACTCAATTGTTCGTGCTTCGTGTCATCGAAGGTGCTAAGACTTTCTATGCTTGGGTAATGAATGTGTTCGTGCCTGAGTTTAAAGCACTGATCGAAGATATCCGTGCTCTGTATACCTACGTGCGGACGGTCTGAGAAGTGGCACAGTGGGGGTTTCGTGCCCCCCAAAATCGTGTATTGTATTCAAGTGTTCGGGAATTGACCCATGTTTGATGAACTCTGGACCGAGATTGCTGATGCTCCTGGTGAGATCTTTGACGTGATTGAGTATAAAGAAGAATGGGAGAAAGAAGAGAAGTTCAATGTAGAGAATTACATCAACTCTAACTACGATTACTGATGACAACTGTACTCCTTGGTTCGTTAATCATTCTCTGGTTCTTTGCCCCCAAATGGAAATGAATTACCAGGTCACTGACATTGAGTTTGACCTTGATTGTGATGCTGCTGATGAGGAATTGACTCCTGAAGATGAGAAGGAATTGTATGACGAAATCATTGGTTCTTTCTGGGAGGCAATAGATGGAGATGATTTAGTAGAAGAGATCACCGCCGCTACTGGTTGGTGTATCAAGTCCATCGATTACCGTCACGTTCTTAACTGAAACTCATGAACCGTTCTGAACTTCAAGATGCTCTCATTCAGCAGATGTTGGATGACATGGACCTTAAGACTATGACGTGCCTTTGTTATGATTACCTGAATGAGGGTTATGATAAGTATTCGGATGTAGAGTTGACTGAAGAGTGTAAAGAATACTACCCCGAATTGCTGGAGGAGTGATACAAACCGTTCGGGAGTTCTTTATACTCCCGTTTGGCTGCCCGACCAGTTGGCAAGGTGGCACACTAGGGGTCGTGTTCGTGCCGACCCCGTGCCTATAATGACTTCAGTTCGAAACGATCGCCGTGACTGCCTACGCTTTCTACCGTGTGGAACTTGACCGCGCTGACGGTACGACTGCCGTTGAATTCCGCAAGCGTCGCAAGGCAACCACTGCTAAGGGCATGGATCGCCAGCACAACAACGTGGTCAATAGCGTCATCGAGGAGATCCGTTACTATAAGATCGAAGGATGGAAGCGCCTGACCGTGACCCGTGTGCCAGCGAGCGAAGTGACCGCTCCCTACGCTCGCCTGGGGTGACCCGTGCCTATAATGACTGAAGTTCAAACGAAACGAAACCAAATGCGCCTTGACGTGATCTGCCCCGCTGCTCCCTGGGAGAACACTACCACCGACGCCGATCGGGCATGGGACCTCTGCTACTCCCTCTCTGAAGAGTTCGGATACGCTGAGGTCCGCCAGGACGGCATCGTGATCGGAGACTACGGCAACCCCGCCACCTTCCTGGACTGGCGGTGACAATTGAAGGGGTGGCACAGACCCGCTTGTGCTGCCCCCCGATCCCGTGCCATACTGACTTCAGTTCAAACGAAACGACTTCCATGCGTAAGATCGAACAGGAAATGAACGCTGCCATTTGTGACAACCGCAACTGGCAATCTGACAACACTGCTGTCGCTTACAACCCCGAAACTAACGAGTCGACAGTGTTCCTTCACGGTAACAAGATCGCCGTGGTTGGTGATGACTTCGTGCAAATCTTTGATGGTGGTTATCAGTCAAAGACCACCAAATCCCGCCTGAATGCTATTCTTTCGGAGCACGGAATCAAGGGCGAATGTGTAATCCAAAAGAACTTCAATTGGTTCGTTCATAAGTTCATCGGACAGGCAGGAACTTCTCCTGTTTACAATGAGTACGAATTCCAAGATGGATTCATGTTCGCATAACAAATAGGGGGGCATTCGTGCCCCTTTCTTTATACCGCGAAGCGGCTGCCCGACCAGTTGGCACACTGTCCACCAAACCCCCCAAAGCACCTCAGGACCTGCCATACTAAGCACATGCAAAACAAACACATCGAACACCCCGAAGACACCATCCTGACGGGTGACCTGAATGCTCTGGACTGGTTTGAGGCAGCAGGTACTCTCAGCGTTAAGATCGACGGCGCTCCCGCTATTGTATGGGGACGCAATCCTGCTACGGGTAACTTCTTCGTGGGCACCAAAAGTGTCTTCAACAAAGTAAAGATCAAGATCAACGAATCCCATGCTGACATTGATGCTAACCATCAAGGGGAAGTTGCAAAGATTCTTCACACTTGTCTTGATTGGTTGCCTGCTACAGACGGTATTTTCCAAGGTGACTTTATCGGATTCGGTGGACAGTCAGAATACACTCCGAACACAATCACCTATCAGTTCAGTGAAGTAATTGACCAGAAGATTATCATTGCTCCACATACCCGTTATGAGGCAAATGATGATCTCCGTGATAGTTGGGCAATCCCTCTGACTGAGAACTTGGGTAGCACAGACTTCTGTAAGTTCGTGAAACCTAAGGCACGGATCTTCAGTGGTGATTATGATACCTCTCTCCAATCCTTCAGTGACCTTTCTGAGGTGATTCAGTTTGCTAGACAAATGGCACAAATGGTCACCTTTGTTGATGAGAAGAAAGCAAAGCAAATCAAGCAGCAACTGAATGCATGTATTCGTGAGAATCGCCCTGTAGTTAATGACGACTTTGACTGTGATCCTAACCTGCTTGGATTGTGGGCACTGGTGAAATCTATTAAGGATGATGCACTCTATCTCTGCCGTAATGATGGACCTGCTGCTTACATCGGATATGATCAAATTGACTCCGAAGGTTATGTCTACTCCAATGAGTTCGGCACAATGAAACTGGTCAATCGTAAGCAGTTCAGTTATGCTAACTTCAACAACGCTAAGTTTAACAAAGAGGTGTGCCAGTGAGCGTACTGTCCACCCATGCTCCGTGGGCGGCAGAGTTGCCCCCTATAATAGGAGCATCGGAGGGAACCCCCACCGATCCTAAACTACTCACAACGGGCGATCAAGTCCGAGGAGAAACTAATGTCCACTCTGAATCAATTCTTTCTTGAGTGTCTGAATCTTAAGTACGCAAGCAACTCTCAAGACAACTCTCATCATGAGAATCAGGTTGAAGATCTTCTGAAGAAGTTTAACCTGACCTATGAATATCAACCCAATGGTATTCAAAACTCTCCCGACTTCCGTGTACACTACAACGGGAAGACTTATGACATTGAATGTAAGTCTTCGAAGCAAGCATATCCTACCTACAATGGAGGACTTCCTAAGGTAGGTGTCATTTATATCTTCAGCAGTAAGAAGTACAATGAGACGACAATCTTCTTTGCTGACGATGTAGTCTCTACTGCTAAGCGTGACCTCTATGCTGACTTCCTGGAGAAGCAAAATGCTCTGCTTCAGGAATACCGTTCGATGCCTGAATGGCAGGAGGATGAGAGAGGTTTTGACTTCTATTGTCGAGCAATGTACACTCAAAGTGGAGGCAAGTCTAAGACCGATTACTTCACTCACTCCAAGCGCGGTTACTGTGAAGATCGTGTGGTAAATTACGACTTCTGAGTTATACTCAGGTCGGCTGCCCGACCAGTTGGGGGACTGTCCACCAAACCCGCTAAGGACGTCCCCTGCCCACTTATACTGGTTTCATACCAAACGAACCCCGATGACCTTCGCTGTTCAACCCGCCTACTGGTCCAAGTTCGATCAGCACGCTTGCTGGTGGGCAGAGTCGATCAACCATGCCTATCGCATCGCTCAGTTCTGGGGTGAACCCTGCATGATCTGGATGTGCCCTGAGAAGGGAGAACCCGTCCGCTGGTGCCGCGCCGATGCCAACACCGACGCCATTGCCGACCTGGTGTTCGGGGTGGGCAAATGATCAAAGCACTGACCCGCTC
>Ga0255770_10001103_pt1 | contig 25158 bp, 22 predicted proteins | sample 071ome_22_FD_179968 | JGI IMG/M metagenome (GOLD analysis project Ga0255770, IMG submission 179968) | Coastal salt marsh microbial communities from the Groves Creek Marsh, Skidaway Island, Georgia - 071404AT metaG (version 2) | ecosystem: Environmental > Aquatic > Marine > Intertidal zone >...
GTTGCATTCGTAAAATTTCTGTAATATTTTCGTTTTCACAAAGGTATTTCACTGTGGTTTCATTTATTCTAGCAAAATTGTTCACTTTGCCTTCTTTTACAAATCTGTTTAACAGTCTTGAAAAAGAACTATCAAAAAGATATCTCATATTGTACACAGGATTTTTCACAGTCATTAACACCTGTCTTGGATCTTTCATCATTGAGTTATTTTTTAATCTTTTGCGTATCACCAATTGATATCTATTCTTGTATCCATAGTTAGAGGCTGAATGTAGTAGACCTGTATTCATTAGATACACACTGTCGTCTGCTTGGGTTGGAAACATCACTTCATTTTCTATGTCATGTAGATAACTGTGTTCAGCATCCAGTGTCACATGATACCTGTCGTCTATATCAGCATGAGCAGAATAACTTTCACCTGGCTTCATCACAATCAATCTGGCTTCTCCGTGATCTGGCAACTGCTGTAACAATTCATCCAACACAGTGTCTTTGTATTCTGGTAACACCTCCCAAGGATCATAGAAAAAATCTCCTGTGGGTTTGTTGAGCACATTCTTACCTTCTGGTAAGTGTTTCAACAATTGGTATAACTTTTTGGAATCAGTTTTGGTATCTAATTTTTCTAACATATTGTTGTACTTATCGTAAATTATAATGTGCGTAGTTAATAGCGATAAATAAAATTGTCCATAAAATGTCTAAATTTGAAACAATAAAAACGTTATACCAATCTAGTGCTTATCATGATATACTCCATGATATAAACGATGTGATATTTCCATTTGATCCAAAATGGAAAAATATTGGCATCAGTGTGAGTGGCGGTGCGGACAGTGCCTTGATGAGTGTGCTGTTGTGCAGTATCATATCTCAATTGAATTCCAAAACTGATGTTCATATCATAACCAATGTGAGGTGTTGGAAGACCAGACCTTGGCAAAAACAAAACAGTCTTGACGTATATGCTTGGTTAAGAACTGCTTTTCCAAACATACAATTTAAAAGGCACGAAAATTTTATTGCTCCTGATTTAGAATGGGGCTCAGTAGGTCCCAACATTGTAGACGAATATGGAAAACTGAAAAGTGGTAATCAAATAGAATTAAGAGCACACGCAGAGTATGTGGCTCACAAAGAAAAGTTAGATGCTTGGTACTGTGGTGTGACCAAGAATCCAGACAAAGAATTTGATGGTCGTTTAATGGATCGAGATATCGAAGATGCTACATTAGACAGATTGATCAAAACACACATGGGCGGCTTGGCTTGTCACCCTTTCACATATGTTCAAAAAGATTGGATAGTTGCTCAATTCAAAAAATTAGGCATAATGGACCTATTCAATCTAACACGCAGTTGTGAAGGAGACAAAGAAATATATCCTGAAGTCTTTGGAGACTTGGATTACAAGACATATAAGCCAGGTTCGCCCGTGCCAGTGTGTGGTAAATGTTTTTGGTGTAAAGAAAGAGAATGGGGAATAAACAAATGTCAAGATTGATAGTTTTTGGATGTTCGTATGCTTACGGCACTGGATTGCCTGACTGTAAGAATTGGATGTTTAATAAATTACACAATTTAAAACCAAGCAAGTTGGGTTGGGCATCTCTATTAGCAGACAAACTTAATTTAGAGTTGGTGAATGAATCTTTTCCAGGTTCCAGCAACACAGAAATCATGTACAATGTATTAAAATATGATTACCACAAAGATGATACTGTGGTTATCATGTGGACTCATTACGTTAGAGATATGCTGTTTAATTCTGCTCACAAATATCCTTTCTTTAGAGATAGATTAGGTCCTTGGGCAAAAACACAAAAGGAAAGATTATGGGCAGAGTATTTGAGTGAAAAAGATTATGCCATGAAAAGTTGGTTTCATATACACCATGCAGACTTATATCTACAGAATCAAGGTGTAAAGTACATTCATTATCCTGCTACTCCAGAAGAATTAAACAGACACAAACTGGATTTTATTCAAATAAACAACTATTACAGTGACGGTATTGTGTACCTTGACAAAGCAACAGATGATATGCACCCAGGTGTAAAAACAAATCAATTGTTGTGTGAAACAATACACAGGAGATTGAATGACTGACCATAACGAATATTGGCAAAACCCAGAAGACACAGAACTAGGCAAGTGGCAAAAGGAACTGGAATCAGTTTCAGGCAGTTCTACATTTTGTATTCTTCCGTGGATACACTTTGCCACAAGACCCAATGGTGATATGAGACTGTGCTGTTCAGCGAACGCCAGCGGCGCTGGTTCCGACCACGAAGTGGGCCTAGTCAAAAAAGAGGACGGCAAGCCTGCTAACTTTGGCAAGGATACTCCCATGTCTGCTTGGAATAACGATTACATGAAGTCAGTGCGTACTACTATGTTGGATGGTAAAATACCAGCCAGTTGTCGTAAATGTTTTCAAGAAGAAAAAGTGGGTGTGGTTTCAAAACGTATATGGGAAACAGGCACATGGTACAAGGATGGAGTAGACATTCCTGAACTGATACGTCAAACTAAAGAAGACGGCACAGTGCCTGAACAGTTGATGTATCTGGACTTAAGATTGGGACACACTTGTAATATTAAATGTGTGATGTGTTCGCCACATGACAGTTCTAAATGGGTTAAAGATTGGCAACAGTTAATGCCTCAGTTGAAAGATAAAAATGTAAAAGATCAATTACAATGGAATAAAAAAGAATTCAACAACAAGTGGCATGAAAAAGATACATTCTGGCAAGAGATGTATGCACAGATTCCTAATTTGAAACAGGTGTACTTTGCAGGTGGTGAACCTTTGATGATCAAGGAACACAAACAGTTCATAGAAGAGATCATACGTCAAGGTTATCAAGACAAGATACTGTTGCGTTACAATTCAAACGGCATCTTGGTGGATGAAGATTTGATTGAACTGTGGAGTAAATTTAGAAAAGTTAAGTTTGCTGTGAGCATGGATGCCATGGGCAAACGTGATGAGTACATACGTTTTCCAACCAACTGGGACACTGTGGAAAAAAATTTACATATGTTGGACAATACACCTGACAACATTCAAACCAGTTTGGCAACTGCTATTCAAATCTTTAATGTTAAACACTTGCCAGACTTTATGAAGTGGAAAGTGCAGAGCGGTTTTAAAAAATTAAATGCAGGCACAGTGCCTGGTGGAGTACAGATGGGTGGAGGGTTGGTCAATATGCACTTGCTGTACATACCAACATTCCTCAGTATTCAAATACTGCCCAAAGAAGACAAGCAAGAAGTTGAAGAAAGATTCATGGAATTCAAGGACTGGTTGTGGCACAACTACAGACAGGACGATGAATATTGGAAAACAAATCCTTATGGATGGCGTCGTTGGGAGGCTGTGATCAAACACATGAACGAAAATGATCACTCATTCTTGTTGCCAGGCTTTAAAGAGTATGTCACAAAATTAGATGCTATCAGAGGTGTTGATGCTAAAACAGTATTTCCGGAGTTGAAACATTTGTTATGAACGTAGTACAAGTATGGAATCCACAACCTAAAGAAGTGTTGCGTGTAGAATTTATGATTGGCAATACTTGCAATTTCTCTTGTTGGTACTGCTTTGAAGGTTCGCATGAAGGCACACACAGATGGACTGATGATATGGATCAATTAGTGTTAAATTTTAAACACCTATTTGAGAAATACAAAGCAATTGGCAAAACAAAACTGGAATTACACATAGTGGGAGGAGAACCAACACTGTGGCCCAAGTTGGGAGAGTTTGTTACAGAAATAAGAAAAACAATACCGTCCTATATCACTATCAGTTCAAACGGCAGTAGAACTGTGAGATGGTGGCGCAAATATGGTGAAGTGTTTGATAAAATTTTATTGAGTGCTCATTGGAAACAGTGCGATGTGCCTCACTTTATTGAAGTGGCAGATACACTGCATGAGTTGGATAGAAGTCCCAACGCAATGGTTTTGATGGATCCTACTCAATGGGACGTGTGTGTGGGATTGATTGAAAAATTTAAAAAGAGCAAGTATGATTGGTTCATAAGTGCCATGGAAGTGATGCATAAAACAATCAATTACACAGAAGAACAAAAAGCATTTGTAGCCAAACCCACAAAAAGAAGACCCAGTTTATGGTATCTGTGGACACACAGAAAACATTTGAAAAGTGAGCCCACTGTTAAATTTGAAGATGGCTCAAAGAAAAAGGTCAATCGTAATTGGCTGGTGTTGAACAAACAGAATGATTTCAGAGGGTGGATGTGTAACATAGGAGTGGACAGCATGATGATTGATCCTGCTGGATTGATAACCAGTGCTTGTAGAACCAAACTGTTTGACAATTACAACATATATGATCCTGACTTTGTAACCAAATTCAATCCCGATATCAAACCCAAAATTTGTGACAAACGCAACACCTGTATGTGTCAGCCTGAAAGTTTGTTGGATAAATTTAAACTTTAGTTTTTGTTATATTGATGTCTGCGGCACAGGTACACCATTCACGTGTACAATCAATTGCCTCAGTTGGTTGAACAAACGTGCCTTCATAAATGTTTCCGATAGGTCCTCCCACTCTACAAGTGGCTCTGTGAACTTCTCCGTCCCAATTGATCATTAAACTTTCCAATCCAGCACTGCATTTCCAGCCTTTGAATTGGTTTGTTTTTTCAATCAACAAGTCATTTGTGTTACAAGATTCTGTTTCGTCTATCAGTGTATTGTGAGGTGGATTATGATTTTGTGCTACCAAAAACTCACGTTCTGCTGTGGAATATCTTTCCATGTCTTCAAAAATGTCATGAGTTTCTGTCCAACGTATAGGACGTAGAGCATACTTTATTCCTGCCTGTTTCAGGCGTCTACAAGCGTCAGAGACGTCGTCTAAACGCCCTGGCAACATCATTACGTGTGCTAGTATATTTTTATTTTGTGTTTGCTGTGAGACGTTTAAAACGGTTTCTATCACCTTTTGGTGGTCGTATTCAAAGTGGATAGAGAACACAATATGGTTGATCAGTCTATCCAAAATGTCCACATAAAATTCAGCAGTCCTTGTGCCATTGGTGGTCACATTCAACCAAGACACTTTTGGTTTAGCATACTCAAGCAGTTCCAAAATTTTTGGGTGTACGCAAGGCTCTCCTCCTGTGAAACTTATTCTGATATTTTTAATTTTGGCCAATTGATCCACAGCATCTTTTAAAATCTGTATGTCTGTGTGCGGACTGGTGTTGTCGTGTATCACTGCTGGACAATAAGAGCAATCATAATTACATCTCTTGCCAAGATTCCACTCCACCTTGACACTGTTTCTCACGTGAGGATAAAGATGTTCTACTTTAAACATATGGCTCAAACTCCGGATTAATTTTTTCGAACGGACCTTGAGTACGTGTTAAATCTAATCGTCTATTGAAATCAACACAATCCTGCCAATATTGATTGAGATCGGTGGCTTGTAGAAAGTTTATGTTGTCCTGTATTTGTTGTTGCGTTATTTTTTCTAACACAGGATTTTCTTTCACTATGTCATAGTCCTTGATCTTTGGTTTCATTGCTTCCAGTTTAGCAATCACTTGATCCTTTAACGCTTTAGGCAATACCTGTGCCGACAGTGCTCTAGGATAATTTACTCTGTGACTGTAAAACACAATCTTCATCTCACGCAAGAAGTAGTCTATCACTCTGTCTATCTGCAGTATGTTGTTGGCTTGTACAGTGAATGCTCCTACGATACGACTCACAGTTGGAATTTTCTTCATTTCTTTTATGTTGTATTCCACTTCCGAAAATTTACCATTGCCTCTGATGTATTCGTATGTGTCATGTAAACCATCTATGCTGACGTTCACAGCAACACTTTTAAACTTGGGCCAATAATCATGCACAGTTCTACCACCTTTTATGCCCAATGTTGTGCCGTTGGTTGCGTATTTGATTTCTATGTTCTTACCATTTTTAGAAAGTAAATCTAATATTTTATAGTGGACAGGATCCATTAAAGGTTCTCCACCTGCGAATTCAACACGTTTAAAGTGTGGTAATAATTTTTCCAAGTTATCCCAAAAATGATCTTTGTCTTCAAATATTCCCACGTAGGGTGCTTTGGTTAATCCTAAACTTTCCACAGCATCCACAAGATAGTTGCCTTCTTTTTTGTAATGATCCACTATGGCATTCCAGTCTTTCCATTGAGTAGAGTCCAAAGGATTACACATTCTGCATTTTAAATTACAAAGATTGTTTATTTTTATTTCAATAGTGGGCATTTCGAATGGCATTGAATAGTCATCCAACAGTTTGTCCAACGCATCTGGATATAGATTAATTCTAGATTCGGGTGAAGAATCTGTAATATGTCTTTGACGTAAACTTTGAACTCCTTGATCTTCCAAATGAAAACAAGGCGCACACACATCTGGACGTTCATCGTTTAACACTTGACGTCTTACTTCTTTCATCTTGTCAGAGTTCCATGCTTCTTCCAAACTCATGTCTTTGATATTAGCAATAGGAAGACTTCGACAGCACACTTTTATTGCGCCATCTTCTCTGGTAGCCAATCCTGTAAATGGGTGCATACAGAATGTACAACTGTTTTTATTGTTCTTCATCTTCTTCCCAAGGATCTTTTAAATTTTTCCATTCTTTACCAAATCGCCACATAGGCGCTTTCAATGTTTCGATATCAACTTCATAAAATTTTTCAATAGGTCCAGCATCTATATCATAGTCAACAAATCCTGACCATGCGTGTTGCGATACTATTAATTGTATATTGTTGTATTTTTCTTTTAAATGTTTTATAAGTTGGTTTTCTTTAACAACTCTTTGTTTCGTTGGAACAAAAGGCACTGTTGGTTCATAAGCAAAAATATTGCTGATATTAAAAATTACATTGACATCATTTTTAAATTTTAATGTGAATTCATTTAACAAGTCACATTCTACAAATTTAAATTTAATACGATCTTTGATAGGCCATAAACGAGCAAGTGTATCAATGTGTTCTGCTATTTCTAATTTAGAAGGTAACCAGTCTGGTGTCTTATGTCTATTCTGTGTTTTTAAAAATTGATAGTAATCTCCTCCTGAGAATTTTTTTACTGTCTGTTCCATGTAAAAAAGAGCATTGGGATTGTAATCATAAAATATCACTTCTGTTGTATCGTCATATCCATACTTGTCTAGGTATTTTAACCAATTAAATCCACTTGCAGGCGTTATTAATTGCTTTATATTTCCTGCTATGTGTAGTGTTTGAAGTTCTTCTGTGTTGATGGGATAGAATAATCTATTGGCGCTTTGATTATATTTTTTATAAATCTGTTTGCTGTTTTCAATGAAATCCGTTTCGTGTATAGCATAGTAACATTTTTTGCTAGAACGAATGTCCTCATCAAACACAATAATATTTTCCTTGTTGTCTAATGCTGTACGTATCACATTCCAACCATGCCATTTGTGTTTGTACGTCTTCAGTTCTGTGCCTGGTTTAACCCATAATGGAGTATAATCATCGTGGAAATTTTCTTCACTTCTAATAGGTTCCGAAGTAAAATGTTCAGAATCACGTTGCATTTCTCCTATCACAGGCAATTCTAATTGTTTATGTTTTTTTAGATTGATAACATAGCATTGTTCGTGCAGTTCATAATATCCTTCTTTTCTATCTAGTATGTGTCCTGCTATATAAAAATCTTGTTCAATTAATTTGTGTAGATGTTTGAAAAACGCACCTCCTTGAAATTCAGTATCTGGAGAATATACCACAGCATAATCGTATTGATCTACCAATTTACTTAAAGCAACATCCTCAGATAAGGCTATCTGGACGTCATATCCCATTGTGTTAATTTTTCCTATCTGATATTCAGCAATATTTTGAATAATTTCTGTGGCTGATGAATTCTTAATCTTATGAAAGTTTGTATCAAGCACAAAAACTATATCATGTTTTTTATGTTGGGCGTCAAATTGAAATGCCATATTTTTTAATACTCCTATCTAATAATTCGTTAAATTGTTGTCTTTTATTGCCTATGTGTGCTTGAGCAATCATGTGTATTCTTTCCACATTGGCATTGTTCACTACTGAATGATCTTTCAGTATGTTGATTAAAAATACTTTGCCGTGCCTAAACGGTACTAATCCATGATCTTTAATTTCCATATAACACAGTGCTGGATGTATCACCGACACATTTATTGGAATTAGGTGTTCGCACAAATCCTCTGGCAGTTGATGTCCTGGATGATCATTGTGCCAATCAATTCTTCCGGCAGGATCCAATTTCATAAAACGTATTCTACTGTATCGTTCAGCAGGAAATTTATCCCAAAACATTTTTGCCGCAGGTGCTATCTGTGATAGTTCTGTCCATTCATAAGGAGCATTCAATTCATCGTCATAGCCATATTCTTTTGCTACCTGTGTTTTGTCAATGCCTAATCCATGCAGACAACAACTGCTCCAACCTTTGTGTGATTCTTTTTCTCTGTGCGGAACATAATATGAATTCACTTTGGCAAATTCTACGTGATCTGTGTAGGGTCCGAAATCTAAATCTAACTCCAACCAAGGCAGAGTTCCATCTTTAAATTTGTTAAACACCTTAGTTGCTGTGTCCATCTTTCACTCCCATGATCATAAATCTTTTGTATTTTTCTGTGGGCAATTCAGCCGCAAATGAAATTTTAAGTCCACAAGTTTTTTTGAATGTTTCTAAGTCAGGTTGACAGTTCACGTGCTCATCATGAGCAACATAGTTATTACTCTGCAGAATAATTCTTGTGCTAGTGGGCAACAGGTCGATCCATTTATCATATTGTTCTTTGCTCATGTGTTCACAAGCAGTATTAATAATCAAATTGTGTTTGTTGTAATTTTTATATTCCAACATATCACCTGTCACTGCTCTAAACTGACTGCGTATTTCATATTCTTTGTTCATTGTTTTAGCAATAGATTCACACGTAGGATCTTTGTCCAAAGATGTTATTCTCAAAATATCCAATTCACTGTTGAACATTAAAGTTGCCAGCACACCATTCCAGCCTCCACATATCAATATGTCATAAGGCACTCTTTGGAAATAGTGTTTCAAATTGTCAATCAACCAAACCTTACTGTTGATTTGTCCTTTCCAGAAACTTTCCAATGTGCGATATCTGTCATCAGATTGTCTGATGGCATCCATCCAATACAGCACATCTCTAATATTAATTCTCAAATTGGGCTCCTAGTTTATCAAAAGATCCACACTGTTTGCCACATTCTTGTAACGGTGTATGACTCCATGTTTGTTCAATTTTGTCAAAGTATCCATTTTCAAATATCTCTTTTAGACTACTTGTATTTAAATTCGGAAACTCGCCAATTCTTTCCATATAATCAATTCTACTTGCCTGCATGGGCGGGATCCATTCCATATCCAACCAACAGCAAGGCGAAACGTTACCACACGCACTCACATACAACTGACGGTTTTTCACTGCTTTACACACAATAGTAGGCTTGGTCTCTTTTTGTGATTGCTCGATCAAAGGAATCATCTCTTTGCTCTTCTGTGTAGGCTCTAATTTGTGTAACGGATGTCCTTTTTCATCTATCACTTGTAAAGCACCATCTTTAAATCTTGAAGTGTGTTTTGTGGAAAACATTTTAAATCCTAGATCTTTACTCATTTGTTCTGCTTCTGCCACCTGATGTTCATTGTGTTTGAATACTAGCATATGCCATTTGGCAAATCCACCTGCTTGGATGAATGCTTTGGCATTGGCAATAATTTTGTCAAAATCTGTAGATATTCTATACAGATGATTTGTGTCTGCTAATCCATCTAATCCAAAAGTTACCTTTACTTTTTCCTGTGCTAACTTCTTCCACCATTCTGGATCTCTAGCACTGCCATTTGTGTGCATGGCAAGTCTAATACGTGGATTGGTGGCTCTTAGATGTTGATATATTTCTAGTGTGTCTTTACTAACAATTGGATCTCCTAGATTACCACACATAAACAAACTGTCTATTTGTTTTATAAAATCTTCAGGAAACCATTTTTTAAAAGTTTCCAGTGTGATTTCATCCAGATGTATGAAAGGATTCAAAGGACCGCCTTGTATTCTTCTCGGACACATAGGACATTTAGCCTGACACTTGCTTGTGATTTCTAAATGAACATCTCTGATATCTGTGAGTTTATACATTTGTTCTTTCCTTTTTGAATATCTTTGACTGCTTACGACTGATTTCCATTATGATTTCATCTCGTTCAATGCTTTCTAATTTGTCCAACTGTCTTGATTTGGGAATTTTACTATCAGCAGAACTAACGCAAGTTGGAGTTATACATTTGTTAGGTGTTTTAAATAATTGAAAACCTCCGTCTATTGTGCCTAATGGTTCATCATGACAACTGTATGCTCTTTTTATTTCGCCGCCAGGTTCACGCACAATACAACTTTGATAACCTGCATTACAATTCCAGCCTTTAAATCTGTTAAAGCCAAAAGCATTGAATCTCTCTGCTTGATCCATTTCATACAAATTGTCTTTGTGATCCATAAGAGTTATTTGACCGACTGTGGTACCATCATTTGTTTTTAGTGCAAATCCTGTTTTCATCTGTTCAATTTGTTCGTCACTGTAACCTGATACAATTTCACTGGCAGTTTCATTGCTTTGTGGCTTTAGTGTGACGTTTATTCCCCTATCATTAAATCTTTTACATCTATCATACAGTTCATTAAACAATTCGGGAACCATTACTTGGTTTATTGTAACATAAACGCCTGCGTCTTGCAACATTAAAAGTTTGTCACCAAAAGTTTGTTCATCAGCAAATTCATGATGATAACTGGCAGTGATGCTTCTACGCACCAAAGATTCTGTGGCTTTGATCCAAGTTTTCCACCATTTTGTTCCTGGTGAACAATTTGTGGTCATATGAATACTTTGATATCTACTTTTAACATCTGAGGCATAATGTCCAATCAAAGGTAAAAATCTTTTGTATGCTGTGGGTTCACCACCCGAGAAACTGAAATGAAAACTATGAAAGCCATTACTTCTGGCTTGAGTTTTTATTTCATCCATAGTTTTTTTGTAAACTTCTAATGGTCTGTGATCCACCTTTTTGGAGTGAGCATAGGGCCAACAGTATGAACAATCGTAATTACAAAATCTACTCAGTATCCAACTCACATTGAATACTTTTTCATTCAGCATAGTTTTTTGTCCAAACTGTACAATGTTATCAAAAGGTATTCTAGTAGTATGTACTGACACTGCAGGTCTCCTCAAAATGTTTTTTCAACCAATCAAAATCATTGATATAATTTAATTTGTCTTTGTTTTCAGTTCCAAACTTTCTACCTTGTTGTGCGCCTTCAATGGCAAAATCACCATAAGGTCTATCAGCACCTTTTGAACACCACACATCTAATCTTTGTTCTGTTTCACCATCTACTTGTCTATCTATCACTTTGGAACTTAATTTTACACATTCTCTAAAAGCACTTTTCCAAGCACTAAAAGGATCTGAATTAAATGCTGTGATGTTTGATACTTGCGTTATTGCTTTAAAATTTTTAGATATGCTTGTGGTCATATCAGTTGTGTTTGTGTCCATATCTAATGTCAATTGTCTTGGCAACAATTTAACTCCACCGTATCCATACTGCAAATCATTTATAGGATTACGACTTTGCCAAACATGAACAGTTTCTAAATTATATTGATCCACATCATAATTGAATTTAAAGTCATCAACTATCCTAGCATCAGCATCAACCACCCAAAACATTTTTGTTACTGCTACTTTTGCCGCTTCGATGTGTGCTTGATGGATACCTTTAACTCCTTGAACCCGTTGAGCAATAGGAAAACGATCACACAAAGTTTTAAAATTGTAATCTGCTAATGCTTCATTATAACTTATAAAAACTATATCATACATTAAATTGTTTTCCTTATTATTCTTGGTGTGTTGTGATAAACAGATTTAAAAAACTTACTTTGTTCAGCAGTCAAAGGTTCAATTGGCAAATCAATATCAAACTGCTGTGTAATTTTCTTTCCAAGTGCTATTGTGTCTTCATAAAAATCAACCTTTATATCGTCATGCAGTTCATATTTCCAATATTTTTGAAAATATCTATAGTTGTTTGCCTGTGTGAAATCCCAATCGGTACACATGGTCAAATAACATCCTGTTCTTGCTCCGTGGATAGCATGAATTCCGTATTGATTATCCATGCCCACTGACATCCATACCAGCAATCTTTGATAGTTTTGCCACCATAAATCCTTTGGTGCTTGTCTCACATTCTTGTCCAAACTCATTTTTACACCTTCTCTGAAGCCTGCTCTCCAGGCTTGATATGCTGATCCATCAATATGACTGACTGAATAATTGTCATTGAATTGATAATAATTTGGAAAATGACAAAATTCTATCACATTTTTATTTGTGCTGTCTTCTTTCCCATCGTGGTTTTCATGCGTCTGCATATTTTTTACAAAGTCTTTAGACCAACATTTTAAACTGCCGTTGCCATATTTTAAGCCATTGAGTCCAATGTGCCCACACCAACTGAATTGATATGTGTTATCTACTCCTAAAGCATTAAGATTTACTGCCACTTGTAAAAAGTCTTCATGTACTTGCGTGTCCGCATCCACTGTGATAAATCTTTCTGTGTCTGATATTTCTGCCGCACGTTTATGAGCAGTGTCAAATCCCAATACACCATGCACTCGTTTTGCCCATGGTATTTTCCTTTTCAAATCAGCAAAGTTTTTTTCTGCGTTGGGTTCATCCACACTCAAAAATACAAAATCCATATCAGATACTTTTAAAATCATTGAACAACCTCATATGAATAATTGTATATTTTTCTACAAAATAATCTTGGTTTTGAATCTGCTTTATGCTCTATTTCAACACTGCCCTGATCACACAATTGATTTAAATCTACGTCAAATGTGTATTCTGGCACACTGGTGTTGTTTTGTGTTGTGGCAAAAAACTTAAGAGTATTATTTTCTTGTTTCACAGTATTTTTAATCACTGTTTTTAATTCATTATCAATGGTGATATCCCATTTTTTATTCTCTATATCTAATCTAAATCGTATGCAGGGTTCTTTGTCGTTTTTAACTATTTCATAGATTAATTTGTTAACACTGATGTTTTGCTCTAAATCGTTCTGCGGTTTCTGAGTAACTGTAAATTTGGATTCAACAACATATTGAGTATTTTTAAAAATTACTTTGTATTCTGTTAATCTTCTTATTCCATTTTGGACTTGCTTCGCTAACTCTTTTGGAATTTCAACACTGTGTCCTTTTTGTTGAATACTGCATCCGTACACATCACCTGATTCAGGATCGAAATGAAAATAATACTGTACTTTAGGACGTATTACATCAAATTTTAATGGAGGTCTTATAGTCATTGTAACTGCTCCATTATTTTGTTATTTAAAAAGTTGGGTTCTACATAATGAAATAATCCGTGCTGTCTGATATTGGCCACAAATAATTCATTTTGAGTATTGAAATCATAATTTAACTGTTCAGTCCACAAAGATATTTCGCTTTTATAATTTTGTATTCTAGGTTTCATATGAGTGAACGTTAAATTGCTATGCTTACTGAATACTTTGTGCTGTATACCCAACAATTTAATTGCTATTGCGGTGGCAACATCCATACTGCACCAAGATTGTGTTTTATTTTGTGTGTATCGTTTGCTGTACTGCTCGTAGTTTTCCACAATGTCAATCACAAGATTAAAAAACTGTTCATTGTTTTCACATTTTTTAAAATAATGAAACCCACAATACACATTAGGTAAATCATTTTCAACAAATACTTTTCTATAATAATTATTGGTTACCCATTCATTTCTATAAGTTTTAACTTTGTCTGTGTAGTACAATTCGTAATTGTCCAATTGTTTCCACCAATGCTCTATATTTTCCAACAACAACATATCAACATCTAGCACTATGGATTTTTCAAAAGGACTTATGTTGTAAATTTTACATCTATTGTTCACTTTCCAATCGCTGTTAATTGCTAAATCATTGCCTGGTATATCTTTGATATGATCAAAATACTTTTTATATTGATCTGGCACAGCAATATCTGTAATCAAACACACTTGTTCTTTGGGCATAAATTTTTTTATACTGGCACTACAGGCAACTGCTTGTTTAAGATAATCGCAGTTATCATTCTTTTGTACAAATAATATAAATCCTCTACTCATATTGATCAATAATTTTGTTTAATCCTATCTTGTTCATGATGTGTATGTTCATGTCAGTTATTTGACATTGTGTTCCTCTTTCAAATGTGAATGTCCATTTGTTATTTTTAAAAGAATCAATACTGTCTTTGTCTGTGACATAAAACAGTTTGCTAGGCAATTGTTTGGGCCAAGCAGTCTTATTAAAATTGTTCATCATGTGTATTGCTATGGCAAAAGCAAAGTCATTTCTGTAAACTTTGTTTCCTATTTGGTACGCAAATCTATAAAACTCCCATTCATTTTTGATATGGTTTATCAATTGAAACAATTTTTTAGTTCTTTCTGTTTTCTTGAAATAAAATACAGTTGCCCAACACATTTCTATTCCAACATCACTCACATATTTCATTTCTTCAGTGTATCTAGATTCAAAATCTATGTGCTGTGCTTTGTAATTGATTAAGAAATCCTCATTGCTTTCAAACACCTTGTTTAGATTGGCATTGTTCACAATGTAATCTGTGTCCATCACAATGGTTTCATCATATGGCGTAAGTGAATAGGCATCCGGTCTACTGGTGTTGTTCCAAAAATCTTTGTGCTTTTCATTTACATTGTTGTAGGTTTTAATTTGTTGAGTGTTTGGCTTGGGCACCACTTTCACATGATTGAAATTATTGTGATCTTCATTGAAGTTGTCCGATGTGATTAAACACACTGGCAAATCAAGATGTTTTTTTATCTGACCTGCACAAAAATTAGCCTGCTTAACATAATCCACAGTGCTATTGTTATGAGCAAATAGCAAAACTCCTTTTGTCATAATTAAATCTCACCTTTGTCTTTCACCAATTGATTGTATTCCACAAAATACTGATTTAGATTGCGTTGATATTGATCTGTTATATCGTTGTGAAAGGATTTTATGTCTGTGATTTTTACTGGCATTTCATAATCGTCCAAAAAGATTGCTTCATTGGTCTTTTTGATGTTCATGTAGGTTAAACAGTAGTTGATAAGACTGAGATTTATTGTGAATTGATGTCCTTGAATATAGTAAATGTTATTTTCAAGACATTTCTCTTTCAACAATTTAAGTTGATTATTGAACGTTTTTAGACGTTCAGCATATTCTAAAGATTTTGATAAGGATTCATCCATAATATTAAGAATATTATACTTGATTTTTGGATAAAAGTCAAATTATAGATTAGAAATTATCACCAGAACCACGTACAACGCCCGGAGCAGTACCAATTACATCTGTGATTGCTGTTGCTGTGGTTAGGCTGACATTTAAGTTTCCAACATTTTCGTCTGGATTACCAGTTTCTTGATCCCTGTAAGTCATTGTGAATCTTATTTGAGTGGCACTGGTTGATTGAACATCAACAAAGTAATCGTTTTCAGAATATGTGCCAGCACCAGCATTTTCATTGGTCAACAATCTTTGGACTGTTCCATCTAATTCATAATTTCCAATAGCGGCTCCATTCACTGTGCCGTTACCTGAGTGCGTTGTGGTGTGAGCACCGAATTGTAAATTGCCACCCATGATATTATTCCAGTCTGTGCCTTTTGAACTGGTATCTGTGGTGTTGGATGAAATTCTAATAAAGCCACCTGCGTTGAAATAGTGTCTTCTGGCATCGGCAGAACTAAAATTAACATTTACAATCAGTGTGATAGTGCCGTTCCATGCACTTCTACTGAAAGGTGTTGCGTTTAAATCTTGTTGATCTGTATCAACTGTTAATCTATTTGTGCTGACCAAAGTTGCCAAGGCTTCATACTGATCCCAACCTGTGTAACTTACACCGTCATTTTCTTTGATAAGATCACCTTGTTGTACTGCTTGAATTATACTACTTGCTGGATCTCCACCTGTTTGGTGTTTGTAACATTTTCTTAAATCTGCGTATGCGTTGTTGATGTTGTCAGCATTGATTAAATCACCAACCTGAACAGATTGTGTGATCAGTGTTTGTCCATATCCAGTGTCACCTGAACCATTTCCTAAAACGTTGTCTATTTGCTGTCTAAGAGTATTGAATCTATTCGCAGTAACTAAAGCCATTGTATTCTATTCCTTCTTAATTATTTATTAACCTTAGTGCTACCTCTACTAATTTTGTGGATTCATCTGAATTTGTTTCTAAAGCAAAACCTACCAACTGTCCTTTTTTGGTAGCAGTTGCGATACCATAATCTGCCGCATAAACTTTTTGACCTTTTTGAACAGCACCTTTTACTTTAACTGGCACACGACCAACAAAAGCAATCGGTTGTCCTTCAGCATCTTTGTTCATCAAAAATCCTGGCTCTCCTGATATTACACCAAACACATTGCCACCATCAAAAAATGCTGTTGTTTCTGCGTCACCGCCAATTGCCATCACTGTGCCAACTTCATATTCTTGATCCGTTGTGTAGATTTCAGCCAAGTCAGCATAAGAAGCCTGTGTTGCTCTACCGTTGAAAACACTTGCTGTGATAGTACCTGTGGCATCTCTCAATGCTGTGGTGTTGTTGACAGCATTTGTAGAACCTAAATATGTTTGAGCACCAAACTCAATACCAGAAGCAGTGTCTGCCAAACCTTTGAAATAGTTTGCGTGTACTTCGTACCACTTGTCTGTGACTAAACCTAAATTTTTATTTCCCACACCTGGCATGATGCCATCAGTGTCTACATAAGCAATCTCATTCACTGATCCACCATCGTTAACTTTTAAAGAAATCTTGTTGCCTATTTCGTTGGCAATAGAACCTTCGCTTCCGTTTTCAATTGAAACTTTTAAATCATTTGAATCACCAACTGTAAATCCTACATCACCAAATCTCACAATGCTGGAAAAAGCACTTGAACCTGCTCTAATAAAATCAGATGCTAAAAATCCGCCTAATCTATCTGAGTTGGATGCTGTTCCCCAAAATCTATGATCTGTTGACGTCACACCGTTTGTGGTAGATTGTGTGTTTACAAGTGTGATACCCTTTTTCACCACATCAAATCCTGTGATTGTGTTTGAAGGATCAGTAGTGCCAATTGTGAATGCTGTTGAACTGAACAACATTACCGTTGTGTTGTTCACTTTGCCTTCAATAATCAGTTGATTTGCATCTAAATTGTCTTTGATCTGTCTTGAAACAAATTGTGTTACAGTGCTACCTACACCCTGAGGACCTACAAGGATAAAACTTGTGCCATCCCAGGCATACAATTGACTGTTGGCTGAATCCCACCAAAAATCACCAGTGGTTAATCCTGCTGGAGCACTGGTGGCAACTTCAGCACCACCTGTTGTTCTAAATTTTGTACCGTCATAAAACTTCAATTTGCTGTTGCTGGTATCAAACCATATCTGACCGCTGATTGGTCTGGTTGGCTGACTGCCACTAGCAAAATTTTCTAATAAATGTAGGAAGTTTTCGTTTTGAATTTCACCGTATCCAGCGTAATTTTTACCTATGAAACGTAGATTGGTGGTACTGTCAATAGTACCATCTTCAACAGTTGCTATCAGTGTTCCATCAAATTTGTTAACAATATATGCCATAATACCCTTTACTTGTTATATTTATCGTTCCTATGGTGTTAGTCCTAATGTGATCTCTCTATCAAATGCCCATGCACCATTATTAACCACAAATTGTAATAATTTTCTTGTTGGTGCGAACGTGATAGTACCAGTAATATTAGAAGCATTTGAAATATCTTCCACTACTTGTTTGTTCGCGGCACCTACCACAGGAGTTCTTTCAACTGTGCCCACTGTACAAGTGGCACTTTGCCAACCTGCCACAGATGTGTCTAAATCAATTGTGAAACTCACAAAATTTGGAGATTCTGCTGGAAATTCAGCCGCCTGTATTGTGTAATTGCCATCTATATTAGCAGTGACTCCGTTAACCACAGTTGTGCCAGTTATAACAATCTGTTGTCCACCTTCGTAAAAGTGGGAAGCGGTTGTGGTAATTTTTGTTGTGGCACCAAGTGTCGGGTCTTGAGCGCCAAATGTTACAGAAGAAATAGTTCTTTGTTGTACTGTAATTGTTTGGTCCACCTGTGTAAAGTTTTTCAATGTAGAAAAATCCAGTGTTGGAATTGTAAACCCACCGCCTGCTCCATAATCCACAGTCAATACTCTTGCTATTGCTCCTTGATTTCTTGCTGGTATTACAGCACCTGGAACTAGAATTGGTGGCTCTGATGAACCGGAATCATAACCATCCACAGGATACAATCTTTCTAACACTTCTCTAGTATTCAAATAATTACTGCCCACAGTGTTGTTGGTAAAGTTTGAAACATCCAACTGTAAACTGATAATTGTCGAACCATCTGTGTATTCTTTTGTAGCAACATCTGAAGCATTTATAGGTGTACCTACACCAGTTATTCTTTTATTATTCAAAACTTCAATAGCACTGGTGCTTGAATCCAATTTTAACGATACAGCATTCACTGAAGATATTGTTGAACCGTTTAGATTGATATCATCTACATTCAGATTGCCTAGTGTACCCAAAGAAGTCAAAGACGATCCTGTAACTGTTCCACCCAATGTTGTTTCTGTAAGCACTGTGTTGGTATTAATTTTAATACCTCTACCCGCCGCAAAATCTATCCATTCAGAACTGGTCCAAGCATCTGTACCATTTGACCAAGCAAATGTTTTATCACCATCTGCAGATTTTAATGTAAATCCACCACCATCTGCACCAGCATCGTCTGTGGTCACTCCTATACTTGAAATGTTGAGTTCAATATTTTTGTCTTCTACTCTCAAATTTACTGTGTCAACTGATGTAGTTGTGCCACTAACTGTTAGATTTCCATCTATCTTTGTGTTACCGCCAACGTGTAAAGTAGCAGTAGGATTGGCTTTATATATTCCAACAGCACTTGCACTTGTGTCAATTTTAAAAGCACTTACTTCTGCTGGAGTTCTAACTTTAATTTCTACATCTTGGTTTGAAAGTTGATTTGCTATTGTGAAAGCATTGTTTGTAAACTGTAATTTTGTGTTGTTGTTCAATCCAATTGTTAGTCCAGCATTGTTTTGAATTGTTAACGCACCCACTGTGGTATCATCACTATCAGAAACAAGATATTGATCGGCTGTTCTCACCACACCATTACCATCCACTAAAGATTGTGCTATTGTGGCTGTGCCAACATATTTGTAATCTGTACCTACAGTGTTAAAACCTTTTTGTAAAGTTCCTAAAGGATTAGAAACAGTGACTAATTCTTGTATTCTTGCTGAGGCAATTGGAGTAAATGTTGCATTGGCATGTACACCAACAAGATTACCGCCCACAAACATTTTGACCACAGTTTGTGTGATATTTTGTGTGTCAATAATACTGTTGACTTGAAATCCTGATGTGCCTTGTGCAGTTGAATAAGCAGGACCTACCAACTGTAATCTCACACCGTCAAAGAAATACAATTGACTCTTTGTGCTGTCAATCCATAGATCACCTGCCACCATGTTGGGCTGTTGCTCAGCAACAGTGGTTCCACCTGATGAAGTAAATGCTGTTCCGTTATATACTTTTAATCTATTTTCTGAAGTGTCGTACCAAAGTTGTCCTCTTATAGGATTGATTGGAGCAGATGTGTTGGCAAAATTTTCCAGTAATTGAATAAAGTTTTCATTTAATACTTCACCAAACCCAGAGTAATTTCTACCAATCAGTGTTAAATCACTAGATGAAGTATCCAGTTGACCATCTACAAGATCAACTAATAAACTGCCATCTGTTTTGTTTAACTTATAACTCATTACGCTCCTCCAGTGTAAATTATGTAATTCAATGTTAAGTATGGATTCATCACATCCATTGCTTGTCCAATTGTGCCGTCGATGCCACCTGAATTAGGCAGTTGTTGTGCGCCGTTGGCATTGGCTAAATCTGGTCCTGATGTTGTGGTAACTTCTGGATCTGTAGAAGCACCTGCTATATTTCTTGAGGCAAAGAATTGATCACCGTTATTGGCTCTCAATGAGTGTTCGTGTTCTGGTAAATTTTCTTTTGTAATTGTTTTCTTCTCATTGCCAGCACCTAATCCTAGTGCATCTGCTGTAGGAGATGTTACTCTGTCTGCTGATCCTTGTCCTAAACCTGGATTGCTCATATTGTCCTTACCAAGTGCAAATCTTCCTCTTAAATCAGGCAGTTTGAATACTGATGAATTTGATGGTGTTCCGTACTGTGTTCCGATAATTTGAAACAAAGTGTTATAAACAGATCTTTGTATTTCTGCTCCATCACAGAATAACCAATCTGATGGTGCAGTTGCGCCAGCATATGCCATGATTGATCCTACTGGAGGAGTTGGAATACTGTTTGTAATGGCACCCACTGTGGTTTTGAAAATTCCTGTGGTGCCTGCTGTTCTATTGATTATGATTTCATCACTCACATTGCTTGTGGTTGTCAATGTTTGATTACTGATAAAAGTGTTACTGATGGAAGTATTAAATGTTCTTGGAGTACCTTCATTACCTATGAATGAAAAATCCGTAGCAGTAACATCACCAGTCATTCTGAATGTACTTGCTTGAGCCAGTTGGTTAGCAGTGGTGGCTGTTGAGGCATTTCCTGTGATACTACTGGTTACAACACTTCCTGCTTGTATTTGATTTGCGTAAACTGTGTTGTATCTTTTAGACGTACTTCCTATATTATAAGTTAAATTATCTGTTGGAATAATGTTGTGTGCTGTGATGTCTCCACCAAATGTTCCTGCTCCGCCTACATTGGCACTCAAAGCAACACCTAATCCACCTTTGGATACAATTGCACCTGAACCAATATTAATACTTGGCGATGTACTGTTGGAAACGATTGTGCCAGATGACAGTATGTTGCCTGTTACATCTAATGCTTCTGTAGGATTTGTTTTATTGATTCCAACTTGTCTTTGTGAACTGATTCTCATCACCGTAGATACAGAACCTTGGTTGTTCAATCTAAAATCTATTTCTTCATCCAGTGTGCCTAATTGTATCACACCTGCTTGGTTTTCAACAAACATCTTAAACGTGCCAGCGGCACCAACTTCTAAACCGTCATCTGTTTTAATTTTGATAGGGAAATCTGTCAATGAAGTTGTATCACTTCTTAAAAAATTACCTGCGGCTACTGTTGTATTTCCTACAACCAAGGCTTCTGCTTTTTCTGATATACCGTAAACTTTATTGATACTATCACCAAAGTTGGTTGAACTGATGTTCATTCCTGGATTTAATTGTGAAAAACCAGGAATAGTAATTTTAGGAGTGAATGAATCTTTAGCAATGATAGCCACCACTTTAGCATCAACTTCTAATTGTATGATACTGTACGTTAAATCATCTGTGCCTGATACTGTGACCGGTGTTGCTCCTGTTGTTAAACCTTCGCTGTATTGTGGTCCAATCAAAACCCAACCAGATCCAGTAAACAGATAAAGTTGTTGAGCATTTGTGTCTACCCATAGATCTCCTGAAATACTTTCAGATGCACTTGGTTGATTGATTGCTTTTTTCAATCCACCTGATGCTACCCAATTGGCACCATCATAAACTTTAAGTTGATTTACGCCTGCTGTGGTGTCAAACCATAATTGACCTTCAATAGGTCTTAATGGTGCTGTGCTATTAGCAAAATTTTCTAATATGTGTAAAAAGTTTTCCGCTATTACTGTGCCATAAGAAGTTGTGTTCTTACCTGGAAAATTAACACTGGTTTCATTGTTTACTGTGTTGTCTTCAATGGTGATAGTACCTTTGTTTACAGCATCAGTAAAACTTATCGTGTATGCCATTTATTACCCTTCGTTAAAACCTGTCAAACTTTGAACTCTAACTGTGTAGTCAATCTGTATTAATCTGTTTAAACTTTTTTGTACAGGATGGAATATCACGTGGGTCAAAAGTTTGCCAGTGCCATCCGGTGAATAACTTACTAAACCTAATTCATCAAACACATACAAACTGTTTGTGGCACTTGCGGCATCCACAGCATCTTGTCCGTTTGGTTCACCGTAGTCTAACAAACAAGTTACCAGTACATCTGTGTAATTTGTTCCATTCACGTGTCTTGTTTCAATTTTATTTCTCTGTGGATCCAAGTTAGAAACGGATCTGTCATCCACAATTTTTGAATACGTTTGATTGTACAGCGTTGCATTTGTGCCTGTTGAGTTTGGTGTAAGGTATGTGATGATTCCTGTTGGATCTACACTGGTTCCACCATTACCAAATGCCATTGAATTGATAAATCCTTGCCCTTGATTGGCTATACTTTCTGCCAATGCCACACTCATATTTTCGTAATGAATTGCATTGCGTTTATTCACAAAAACCTTGTTGGATTCTGGATCGTGTATCTTTATGTGCCCTTGAATTAGTACACCGCTGTTTTCGTTAATTTTGCTCATTTTTGCTCCGTTCTACCATTGTATTTATTGCGGCACAGCCACTTCCTTTTGACGTATGAATCTTGCTATGTCATTCTCCGTCTGACTGAGTGGATCTGAGCCTGATTGCCATATTCTACCTTGTTTTCTTACCAGCACTATTTTAGCATTTTCGGCTGGTGTTTCAGTGAATGTTATTCTAGCAGTTGTACCATCAACACTGAACTCCGCAGGAACTGTCACATCTGCTTCTGGACTGTCTTGTCCTACTGTTGGATCGTACACGCTGATTGCATTTTTTCGCAATCTCTTACCACCCACAAACAATTCAAATTGATTCACATTTGAAGGTACAAATCCTATATTCAATACATTGTTTACCACGTCTGTGCCAATATAGGTTTCAGATATGAATTGATCTTGGTAAGGAACATTTTGGAATGCACTTTGATCAAACACTTCTGTATTGACATGATGTACTTCTGCTATTCCTGTACCAAATGTTCCTCTTCTTAATTGCTGTAAACTGTTGCCGTCTTTTTGATAGTATTCTATTCTTTCACCATCTATAAAAATTATGCCTGGTAATTGCGAAACCACACTAGGTTCTGTGATGCCTGTGGCATCGGTCAGCACAATTTCCTTGTCATACCAGTTCAAGTTTTGTGCCAAGAAGTATTGTCGGTCATTGCCTATACGTTTGAAATGTGTTCTGTTCATCACATCTTTAAACTGTCTATAAGCAAATTTGCCAATGAATGATGGTGCTGTGAAATGTATCACATCTATTTCATCATTTTGTGATAGTGTTCTATTAATTTTTAGATACATCTGGTCATTGGACACTGTGTAGTCTATGCTAGGTGCTAACCATTCACCATTCACGCACACCCAAACATAATGAGCATCCACTGCCGGTCTGTTCAATTGAACAACTCCATTGGTCAGTTGATTGTATTGATAATAATCTTCTGTGTTCACTGTGATGGTTAATTTAGCAATCACATCATATTGTGTTCTGTCTATTTCTTGAATGTCGTGTTTGCTGAATTGATAAGCAGTGATTTGATTTCCTTGAGCAGGCGCAACACTTAAACTTAAAACTCCTGAGTCAGACACTGAGTATTCACCGTTCTCTATGTACACATCTAAAATATCTCCCACAACACCAATTCCTCCTGTCAGCGTAACACTGGAATTACCAGGATTCCATGTGTATTGAGCAGAATTTAATTCTACACTGTTTAGATATGCTCTTACATCTGACGTATTAATTGTGCCTGGCAATACCTGCCAATTTTTAAATTCATATTCTCTCAAAGTAGACACTGTAAATTTTTTATGGAATCCGCTTCTTAGTACATCATTGTCCACTTTTACAATCACATTGTTAGTGAATGGCGTTTGTGTAAATGGAGTAGGATTTAGTTGATACTGGGTTGTGCTTCCGTCACCTGTGTAAATATTTTGTGTAACTTCACTGAATGATTGAGAAGCACTTTCATACACCACAATGTTAATAACACTGTTTTGAGACGGTGCTGTGTTAAATCTAATTGCTACTCTTTCTGCCACAGCATAACTGGAATCTGTTTCAATTACTGAATATGTTTGAGTTTCTCCATTCACTTTTACAAATGTTTGAACATTGCCTTGTGTGTATTTTGCTCTTGTTACAAATTCGGTTGTGCTTCCGTCACCTGTAAATGTATCAACGTCCAATATAGATTCACCATTGTTGCCCATAGTGATAAAGTTTATTTTGTCTCCTGAACTAGGTGCTTGATTAAACACAATATTTTTGTTTTGATAGTCAACTGTGTATGTGTCATTGTTTTTCAGGATGTTATTCACACTTAAAAATATTGCTGTATTGCTTTGAGGATTATCCACAAATGCAAAAGTTGTGTTTGAACCATCACCCACATAATTGTAACTGTTAATTTTGCTTCCGGTGTTGGCTCCTCTATCATAAACTTGTATGTCCAGTGTGTCTAACACTTGTCCTGGCACAAATTCTTCTGGACCTTTGGCTGATATTTCTGTTACAAAACCATCACCATCTATGTTGATGTCTTCAGCATTTATACCTTGTGCTGTTGAGTAGGCAAGATCTCCACCTTTCACCAATGTGTCCACCGCACTTGGATCTGGCAAGAACGAACCATCACTGGTAGATTTTCTTACAATAATAACATCACCATCTTCTGTTTCAAGAGCACTTATATCTACAGTCTTGCTAGATCCGTCACCTTGAATTGAATTCATTTGTGCTAATTCGTTTGAAGGAGTGCCGGCATCAAAAGCAGGATCATCCACTCTAACACCATTTTGATAGACGTGATATTCAACACCTGCTTCTAACGTTTTAGATAGATCCAGAGTTAATGTACTACCATCCAAATAGAAAACTTCATCTTCATAACTTTCATCATAATTGTCCCAATCACCCTGCATA
>Ga0255770_10001113_pt1 | contig 25075 bp, 27 predicted proteins | sample 071ome_22_FD_179968 | JGI IMG/M metagenome (GOLD analysis project Ga0255770, IMG submission 179968) | Coastal salt marsh microbial communities from the Groves Creek Marsh, Skidaway Island, Georgia - 071404AT metaG (version 2) | ecosystem: Environmental > Aquatic > Marine > Intertidal zone >...
AATATTGATTTCCTTGTTAAAAATGCATACCCAAAGAATAAAAAATATGGGGCAGAATATATAAAGGTAAATTATACTAATTTTACAGAAAATCTATTAATGCATATTATTGGTCAAAATATTGTTGTTGATGATGAATTTGCCTTGCAATAATTGCAGTTATGGAAAATATAAAAATTGCAATTATTGGCTCAGGGATTTTTGGTGCTGAAATTGCTCTAACCCTTTCTGAGCTGGACATCGATGTTGATATATATGATTTAAATCATGATTTTTTACAAGGTGCATCAAAAAATAATCAAAATAGATTGCATCTCGGTTTTCATTACCCAAGAGATTTTGAAACCGCCAAGCAATCGATACTTGGTTTTCAAAGATTTAAAGAAAAATATTCAGACTGCATAGAAAATAATTTCTTAAATACCTATTTTATTTCTGAACAAAATTCTAAAGTTTCCTATACTGAATATATTGATTTTTGCAATAAATTAAATCTTCCCTATAAGAAAGTAGACATAGATAAATTACCAATCAAAATTTTGAATACTTTAGGGGGAATTCAGTGTGATGAAGTTGTTTATGATTGCAACTTATTAAAGGAAAATATTAAAAAAAGAATTCTCAAGAAAAAAAATATCAAAACTAAATTTAATTGTGAAGTAAAAAATATTATAACTGAAGGAGATAAGTTATATATATATACTAAAAAGAATCAAACAAAGTCATATGATTATGTAATTAATACAACCTATGGATGCAGTAATTTTACTGATAGTAATATTGATAAGATTAATTTCAAACGACAATATGAATATACAGTTGTTCCAATTATTAAATTAGATATTCCAAAAATTGGAATAACAATTATGGATGGACCTTTTATGTCTTTACTTCCCTATGGCAAAAGTAATTTATTTCTTTTATATCATGTTGATAATTCTGTTATAAGTAGAGATTACGATTTAAATTTAAATCGTAAATGGCTATCAAAATCTACATCTCCATTTTATGATTTTAATAAACAAAGATTTAATTTAAATTTTATTAATAAGTGTAAGGTTTTCTTGCCAGAAATAACTCAGTCTGAGGTTATTGATTATTTGGAAGGACCACGAATGGTAAAAATGGATTGTGATTTTACAGATGAAAGAAGATCTAATATTTCACATTATGGAAATTATATTGAAGTTTTTTCTGGTAAAGTTGATCATGCTGTATGGGTTGCCGAGGATATAAAAAAAATCTTTATTAAAAATTTGTAGTTATAAAAAGTTTTTTTCATTATTTTTTAATAAATATTATTTCGTAACGTGCCCTATTTTATTGTAAGGTAAGAATATAAATGATATCAGTTTGCATGGCTTCATTTAATGGTTCTCTTTATATTGAGGCGCAAATAAAGTCAATTTTAAAACAATTAGATATTAATGATGAGTTAATTATAGTTGATGATCATTCAAGTGATAATACAAGAAAAATAATTAATTCTTTTAGAGACCAGAGAATTAAACTTATTAAAAATAAAATTAATATGGGCTCGACCTTTTCATTTAACAAAGCATTGATGAATTGTAAAGGCGATCTAATTTTTTTAAGTGATCAGGATGATGAATGGAAATTGAATAAGGTAAATTTTATTAAAAATTTTTTTAATAAAAATAATGTAGATTTAGTTGTCCATAACGCTACTATCAAATATGATCATGCTGAGGATAACCTTTCACTTTTTGATAAAATAAAAAGTTCAGATGGATTACTTAAAAATATTTACAGTAATACTTTTACAGGTTGCTGCATGGTTTTTAAAAAAAAGATACTAGACTATTCTTTACCAATACCAATAATGAAAGGTATTTATCATGATGCATGGATTGGAATCAATGCAAAAATACTGAAATCTAATATCAAATTTATCAATAATAATTTAGTTATTTACAATCGACATAGCATGAATCTTTCAAGCATGAAACGCAGAAGTTTAATAAAAATAATACCCGAGAGAATTAACTTAATTATTTATTTATTTATAAAGTATTTTTACAAAAAATATTTATGAAAAAAAAAATTGCTTTTGTTGCCACAGTACCTTTTGCAGTAAATAATTTTATAAAACCAAATATTGATAATTTAAAGAAAAACTTTAAAGTTTATGTTTTAACTAATTTGTTAGATTCAAAAAATATTGATTTAAAAAAAAATTTTAAAAATGTTATTTTTATACACATCAATTTTAAAAGAAATATAAGTCTTTTTAATGATTTGCAAAGTTTTATTAGTCTTTTAAAATTTTTTATCATTACTGATATCGATTATGTGCATACAATTACCCCAAAAGCTGGACTTCTCGGAATAACTGCATCTTTTTTTGCAAAAGTACCAATTCGTATTCATACATTTACTGGCCAATTTTGGGCTAATTATTCTACTTTTAAAAAAAGTATTTTTATTTTTTTTGACAAGATTATTATTTATTTTTCTACTAGTATTTTAGTAGATGGAATTTCGCAATTAGAATTCTTAAAAACGAAAAATTTTTTTATAAAATTAGATCCCGAGGTTATTCTTAGTGGCTCAATTTGTGGTGTTGATACCAATAAATTTATTAGAGATATTTATTCTAGAAAAAAAATTAGAGATTTTTATGCAATAAAAAATAATGAAATTGTTATTTTATTTTTAGGAAGAATTAATCATGATAAAGGCGTAATTACTTTATTAAATGCTTTTAATGAATGTTTTCGTGATAATAAAAAAATAAAATTATTATTGTGTGGTCCTATTGAGGATCATAATTGTATAAATTATCTAAATAATCTTGATATTTCTATTAAAAAAAATATTATCACCACTAAATATGTAAGTAATGCAGAGCAATATATGTCTGCAAGCGATATTTTTTGCTTGCCATCATATCGTGAAGGGTTTGGTCAGGTAGTTATAGAAGCTTCCTCATGTTGCTTACCTGTTGTAGTATCAAATATTTATGGTTTATCAGACTCTTATATTAATAATATAACAGGTTTAAATTTTGAGGTAGGTTCAGTCAGGAGTTTAAAGCAGAAACTTTTATTATTAATAAATAATAAATCAAAAAGATTAATTCTTGGAAAACAAGGTAGACTTTATGTGCGGGATAAATTTGAACAAAAAAAAATTGTTAAAGGTCTAGAAGATTTTTATTTAAGAAAATGGAAAGAAAATAATGAAGAGTTATCTTAATATGAAAATTTTAATGCATAATTTTCTAATAATTATAAATTTTTTATTTTCGTTAATATTTATTTATATATTAAATTAATAAATCAAATTTTTAGTTATTTAATTGAAAAGATTTCATAATTCATGAAACGTTTATTTGATATTTTTTTCTCAGTAATTATTTTAGTTATTTTTTTCCCAATTATTTTACTGATATTTTTTTTAATAAAAATAGAGTCTAAAGGGCCAGCATTATATTTTTCAAAAAGAGTTGGTATCAATAATACAATTTTCCTCATGCCTAAATTTAGAACTATGATTATTAATACTCCACAGAAATCAACTGACAAACTAAATTCTCCAGAAAAATATATTACACTTGTTGGTAAATATTTAAGGAAAACAAGTCTTGATGAAATCCCACAATTTTTTTCAGTTTTAATTGGAAAAATGTCAGTTGTTGGCCCAAGACCAGCTCTTTTTAACCAGAAGAAACTTATTTCCTTGAGAAATAATTTTGGTATAAATTCTTTAAAACCTGGGATTACTGGATTAGCGCAAATTAATGGACGAGATAATTTATCAATCGAGGAAAAAGTTATTTATGATAGGGAGTATTTAGAAAAATTATCATTAAGATTCGATCTTAAAATTATTATTTACACTATATTTAAGGTAATATTTTTAAATAATATTTCACACTGAAAAATTCATGCTTGCTGATATTTTTAATCTCAAAAAACCGAAAGTCATATTAGCTTTTATTCACGATTTTATTGCTGTTTTTTTAGCATGGGTTATTTCTTTTTTATTAAGGTTTAATTTTGATATCCCAATAAGTTATTTAAATTTGATGTTTACGGTTGCTCCTAAAATAATTTTTTTTCAATTAATTATTTTTATTTATATGGGTTTATACAGAGGTTTTTGGAGGTTTTCCAGCCTTGAAGATTTAAAGAGAATAATAATAAGTGCTTTTATCTTTTTTATATTTTTATTATTTTTAAATTTTATACACTTTTTTAGTTTAAATATTCCAAGATCAATTATACTTATATATCCAATTCTGGTTGTTTGTTTTTTAGGTATTTCAAGATTTTTTTATCGGTTGCACAAAGAACAAAATTTATTTAATTTCATTAAGTTTAAAAATGGTGAACCTATAATAATTATAGGAGCAGGAAAAAATACCGTAAATATTCTCAAAGATCTTAATGAAAATCAATCTTATAATGTTATTGGAATTTTAGACAATGACAAATCACTCCATGATAGAGAAATTCACAACGTAAAAATATTATCAAAAATTTCCTACTTAACTGAAGTTGTTAAACAATATCGAATTAAGCATGTAATTATTTCAATTAGTGATAAAAATTCTATTGATAGAATTGAGGCAATTAAATTATCTAGTTCACTTAAACTTAAAACTATGATAGTACCTTCAGTTGCTGAGCTTGTTAGCGGTCAGGTTACGTTTTCCAGCTTGAGAAATGTTGATATAAATGACTTATTAGGAAGAAATATTGTAAATTTACATTCAAAAAAAATAAAGTATGAATTTAATAACAAAACTATACTTATAACTGGTGCTGGGGGCTCAATTGGTTCAGAGTTATGTCGGCAGGTTGAAAAATATCATCCAAAAAAAATTATTTGTTTAGATATTTCTGAATTAAATATCTATAAACTTGAGCAATATTTTTCAAATTTAAAAACAAAAACTGAGTTTGTTTATTTATTAAAGGATATAAAAAACATTAAGTCAATTGAGGAAATTGTTAGAAAATTTAAACCTAATATCATATTTCATTCTGCAGCATATAAGCATGTCCCAATAGTTGAGAATAATAATGTAGCAGAGGCATTTACTAATAATGTTGTTGGTACTTACAATTTAGCCTTACTTGCTAAAAGAAACAACATTGATAAGTTTATTTTAATATCTACTGATAAGGCTGTTAACCCAACAAATATTATGGGGGCCACAAAGAGGTTATCAGAAATGGTATGTCAGGGCTTTCAAAATAATTGTTTTACTAATTTTGTAACGGTAAGATTTGGCAATGTACTCGATAGCAGCGGTAGCGTAATACCGAAATTTAGAAATCAAATTGAGAGAGGTGAGCCAATTACTGTAACTCATCCAGATATAACGAGATTTTTTATGGCAATACCTGAAGCTGCTCAACTTGTTCTTCAAGCCGGTGCAATGGGAAAAGGAGGTGAAATTTTTGTTCTTGATATGGGTGAGCCAGTAAAGATTTTTGATTTGGCAAAGACAATGATAAGGTTGTCTGGGCTTGATGAAAATGATGTGAAGATTAATTTTACTGGTTTAAGAGCAGGTGAAAAACTTTATGAGGAAATTTTAATTCAAGGTGAAAATATTTTACCAACAAGACATAAAAAAATATTTATTGCAAAGACAAAAGAAGTAAAGCATAAGTGGGTAACCGAACTTTTGCAATGGATTAAGACAATTGATAAAAAGCCTGAATGTGAAGTTAAAAATGAGCTAAAAAAATGGGTTAATGAATATAAAAGAAATAATTAATTTATATTTAATATTTCTTCAAAAGAATATATTTCTTTGAAAATTTTGATATTATCCCAATTTTCATCCTGACCATATCCATATAGCGCTCTTATAAATTTAATATTGTTTTGGTTTGCTGACTTACCATCATTTAGAGTATCTCCAACAAAAAAAATTTTGTCGTATTGATTTTCTTCAATTTTTTTTATTCTTATTAAATCAGCTTTATTTTTAGCTTTTGGATGCTCATCCATACAAGCTATCCAATAAAAAAAGTGATACCAACCGTAATAATCAATGAGTTTATGTGTTGGGTATGAACGTTTATTGGTTACGATACAAAGATGATCACCTTGGCTATGTAATTCCTTTAAAGTTTCATCAACTTCAGGGTACTGCGGTGTTTCGAGGACTAGCTTGTCATCATAAAGTTGTTGAAACCTTTTTTTAAATGTATCGTGAAGATGAAGTTTTTTATCAGTTAAGATCATCTTTGAAGATTCATCAAGAGTGGGCCCAATGACCATAGTTTTAATGAAATTACACCTTTCAGGAACAAGCTCTTCGCCAACCTTGAGGTAGCAAGCCTTGATGGATTTTTCTGAATCAACAAGAGTACCATCAAAATCAAGTAGCCAAAGTGTTGCCATTTATAGATTAACCCAAGTATTATTTGCAATACTTTCTTGCAAGGCTTCAAGGGTCTTAACATTCCATAATGCATCTTGAGATGATAGCTTTGGAGGGGTATTTTTTAGAATGCACTCATTAAAATGTTTAAATTCGAGTTCAAAATGACTCGCAATGGGCACGATCTCTTCATGATATCCAGATTTTTCGGTGCTGTAGATGACTTTTCCTTTTTGATCTTCGGGCTGCCAAATAGTAGGGATTTTGGCGCGGCCTGAAGGCCCAAATACCTCAACTTCAGAACGACGAGTACATTCAAAGCTTATATCAAACGTAGCGCGTTTATTTTGGCTAAAGTCAATCATACCTGTTGTCGATAAGTCTGCACCATGTTCATTAAGTTTTGATTGCGCATATACGCGTATAGGATTTTCATTAAAGCATTGCCTTAAGGTATGAATTGCATAGGGGCCAATATCCCAGAGGGCACCGCCACCTAACTTAATGAGACGATTTATTCGGTAGTGACGTGCCGGCTGAATAGGAAAGGAGAACATGGAATAGGCATAGTTAATCTCACCTAAGATATTCGATTTTATCATATCCAGCAATCTTTCAAACTGTGGGTGGAAGGCATACATAAAGCCTTCCATGATTTTAACATCAAATTTTTTTGCCTCATTTAATAAAAGCTCAACATCAGATGCTTTTATGGCCATCGGTTTTTCAATCAAAACATGTTTTTTAGAACGAATTGCTTTTAAGGCCGTGGGCGTGTGGTCTTCATTTGCTAAAGGAATATATATAGCATTAATTTTTGGGTGATTTATGACAGAATCAAAACCATTAAAAGCTTGGACTTTATTTATTAGTTCGGAACTTGCTTTATTAATGATAGATTTGGCCGCATCTGTTCGTCGACTACCTATGGCAACTAATTCACCATTGATTGAATTAGCAATGACAGGTAAAACCTTTTCTACGATGCGTGCAGCGCCTAAAATGCCCCAATTTACTTTAGTCATGAATTAGCCAAATTGATAATGTTTCCGTAAAGGGCTTTTAACATCCCAAGTGCAATCTAAACCTGCTTCAAAGATCACCAAATCACCGGGCCCAAATGAAATCGATTCACCCGTATTTGATGTCACTGTAACATCACCTTCTAATATATAAGCAGTTTCTCTATCAGAATAACTCCAAGGGAATGTCGATACTTCTTTTGTCCAAGTTGGCCAAGCATCAATTCCTAAAGATTGTTTTTCCATATCAGTTATTTTTTCAACACTCATCTGCGCCATGACTTTTTTCCTTTTGCTTTGACATCACTTGTCCGATATGAAGTTCACCTCTAAGTCTAGCTAGCTCTATTTGGTATTGACGTTCTTTAAGGCTATGTTTTTTTTCAAGAGATAATTTATCGATACAATAAGGGCAGGATATACCTGGTTTGTAATGATTTGATTTCATCTCATCAGGTGATAAGGGGTGCCTGCATGCATAACATTGATCATAGTCACCCTCAATCAAATCATGTTTAACGGCTACACGCTGGTCAAATACAAAACACTCTCCACTCCATAAGCTATCATTTTCAGGTACTTTCTCAAGGTATTTTAAAATACCGCCTTGCAAGTGATAAACCTCATTAAAACCTTTTTGCAACATTAAAGAGGTGGCTTTCTCACATCGAATTCCACCCGTGCAAAACATAGCAATTTTTTTGTGTTTAGCAGGATCTAGATTTTTATCAACGTAGTCTGGGAATTCCCTAAAAGTTTTGGTATTAGGATTAATAGCATTTTTAAACGTACCAATATCAACCTCATAATCATTTCGGGTATCAATGATAATGGTGTTTGGATCTGAAATAAGATCATTCCAATCTTCAGGTCTCACATATTGACCTACTTGCTTGGTAGGGCTTACACCCTCAACACCGAGAGCTACGATTTCTTTTTTTAGTCTAACCTTCATCCGGTAAAAGGGATTTTCTTTCGACCATGACTCTTTATGCTCTAAGTTTTTAAAAAGCCCGTTAAATAGCTTATTATTTTTTATATAATCATGAAATAAATCAATACTCTCCTTATTGCCTGCAATGGTGCCATTAATTCCTTCCGCTGCGAGCAAAATCGTACCCTTAAGTTGGTGTTTATGGCAAAACTCCAAGATAGGTTGTTGCAGCTCAACATATTGCACATTTTTGGCAAAATAATAAAAAGCTGTGACTAAGTAATTAAACATTAAAGTTCATTTATTTATAGGCTTAAAAATGTTATTTTAACGCTTTTTTAAAGTTATTAAGTGATTTGGAGAACATAAATGGCAATTGAGCAAACATTATCGATTATTAAGCCGGATGCGGTTAAAAAGAATGTGATTGGCGAGATATATTCGCGTTTTGAGAAAGCTGGCTTAAAAATAGTCCATGCGCAAATGATTGAATTAACTAAAGAGGAAGCTGAAGGTTTTTATGCTGTTCATAAAGACAGACCTTTCTTCAGTGATCTTGTTGAATTTATGACATCAGGCCGTGTCATGATTCAAGTTTTAGAGGGAGAAAATGCTGTAGCACTCAATCGTCAACTTATGGGTGCAACCAATCCTAAAGAAGCCGATAAGGGCACCATTCGTGCAGATTTTGCTGAGAGTATTGACGCGAATGCAGTTCATGGTTCAGACTCACTTGAAAATGCTAAAATCGAGATAGATTATTTCTTTGGTTAGTTTTTTTGCAAAATCTACTTGATTTTAATCACCAAGAATTGACCGAGTTTGTTGCCAAATTCGGTCATAAACCTTTTCGCGCCAATCAACTTTTACGTTGGATTTATAAGGATGGAGAGCAATCGTTTGACAATATGTCCGACATTGCCAAGGACTTTAGAGAAACACTCAATACTCACGCACAAATCATTCCTCCTGATATCAGTTTCGACCATACTTCGCTAGACGGTACTCGAAAATGGTTACTGAATGTTGGAGAATCTAATCTTATTGAAATGGTTTTTATCCCAGAAACCTCACGGGGCACCTTATGTGTTTCTTCACAAGTGGGTTGTGCACTTGAGTGCACTTTTTGCTCAACAGGACGCCAAGGTTTTAATCGAAATTTAACCTCATCTGAAATTATTGGTCAATTATGGTTAGCCAATAAATTAATTGATAAAAAGAATACCAATAGTGAACAAAAAAGTGTGACGAATGTGGTCATGATGGGGATGGGAGAGCCTTTAACGAATTATAAACATGTGGTTCATGCCCTTGAGATGATGCTCGATGATAAGGTTTATGGACTCAGCAGAAGACGGGTCACTCTATCCACCAGCGGGCTTGTTCCTGCCATTGATCAGCTAAGAGAGGATTGCCCAGTCTCTTTAGCTATTTCTTTACATGCATCTAATGATGAGCTCAGAGATGAAATTGTACCTATTAATAAAAAATACCCCATTAAAAGTTTAATGGAATCATGCATGAGATATATTGAAAAAGCTCCGAGGGACTTTATTACTTTTGAATATGTAATGCTCAATGGAGTGAATGATAGAATTGATCAGGCAAAAGAGTTAATAAAAATTACACAAAATGTTCCATGTAAATTTAATTTAATACCGTTCAACCCTTTCCCTAAAAGCGGTTATCAGTGCTCTTCAAGACCTACTATTCATGCATTTCAAAAAGTTTTAATGGATGCAGGTATTGTGACCACTATTAGAAAAACAAGAGGTGATGATATTGATGCTGCTTGCGGACAATTGGCAGGAAAAGTTATTGATAAAACAAAAAGAACAAAAATGGTGAGTAAGATTTGAAAAATATTACTAAGCAAGAATTTTTGATTGAACAAAAAGATAGGCTCAATTTGTCTAAACATAAACCTATTTGCTTATGGTTTGAAGGGCTTTCAGGATCAGGTAAATCAACTTTAATTAATCATCTTGATCAATATTTAGTAAAAAATAACTTTCATACGTATGTGTTAGATGGTGATAATCTAAGATTAGGTCTTAATAGTGATTTAGGTTTTAGTGAAAATGATAGAAATGAAAATTTAAGAAGAGCAGGGGACGTTGCTGCACTTATGGTTGACGCTGGAATTTTAGTGTTGGCTGGTTTTATAACCCCTAATGAAGCCCAAAGAAAATTAATTAGAAGCAAGTTTAAGGACGAACAATTTATTGAAATTTTTATTTCAACACCATTAGATATTTGTGAGAAAAGAGATATTAAAGGACTTTATAAAAAAGCAAGAGATGGAAAAATTGATAATTTCACTGGGGTCTCAAGCCCTTTTGAGGTCCCACAAAATGCTGATCTAACAATAGATACCTCTGATAAATCAATTAGTGAGTGTTTAAGTACAATTATTTCCTTTTTAAATTTATGATTAATACGGAAGAATGCTTATTATTTTTAAAAGGAATAATTTTACAGGCAGGCTTAAGGGTTTTAGAAATCTACCAAAACAAAGATTTTCAAATAAAAATAAAAAATGATAACAGTCCACTAACAAGGGCAGACCTTATTTCCCATGAAATTATATGTAGAGAACTTTCAAAAAATTACCCTACCATTCCAATTTTATCTGAGGAAAGTTGCGAGTCTTTTTCTATCTTAAATCCGAATAGCCTCTTTTGGTGTATAGATCCTATTGATGGTACAAAAGAATTTATAAAAAGAAATGATGAATTTACAATTAATATTGCCTTAATTTCTAATAAAAAACCTATTCTAGGTGTAATTTATACTCCAGCTTTGGATCAACTTTATTATGCGATAAAAGGAAAAGGTAGTTATTATGAAACCAAAAACCTTTCAAAAAAAATAATGGCAAAAAAAGCTGATAAACATAATTTAGTTTTTGCTGTTAGCAGATCTCATATATCTGACAAAACATTAAATTTTTTAGATTCTTTCAAGAGTAAAACTACTAAAAGAATTGGGAGTTCTCTTAAATTATGTGTAGTTGCAATGGGAGAAGTTGATTGTTATCCGAGATTTGGACCAACATCATTATGGGATATCGCTGCAGGACATATCATATTAAATGAAGCTGGAGGTTATGTTCTTGATAAAAGCTTGAATGAGATAGAATATGATTTTACAAAAGGTTTTATAAACTGTGACTTTTTTGCTGTTAATCACTTTTTTTACGAAGAACTCTTAAATGATCAAAAAAAATACTTATCAAGTAAAAGTAGGTAATATTTTTATAGGAGGCGGGGCACCAATCGTCATTCAATCAATGACTAATACCGATACCGCTGATAGATCATCCACTGTTAATCAAATCATTGATCTTTGGAAAGCTGGTTCTGAAATCGTCAGGATCACTGTCAATAATGAGGATTCAGCAAAACAAGTTGAGGATATTAAAAAATCACTTCTAGATCAAGGATGCTATGTTCCTTTAGTAGGCGATTTTCATTTTAATGGACATAAATTACTTACAAAATACCCTAAGTGCGCAGAGCTTTTGGATAAGTATCGAATTAATCCTGGTAATGTAGGGAAGGGGTCCAAGCGGGATGATCAGTTTTCAACCATGATTAAAATTGCCATGGATCATAATAAGCCTGTGAGAATTGGCGTTAACTGGGGTAGCCTTGATCAAGATTTATTAAAAAAATTAATGGATGTGAATGCTGGAAAGAAAAACCCAGATTCAGCTGAAATAGTCATGCAAAATGCCCTTATAGCGTCAGTTATTGACAGCGCAAAATTGGCTGAGGATATAGGCTTAAATAAAAATAAAATTATTGTTTCATGCAAGGTAAGTGAAGTTCAAGACCTAATCAATATTTATACAAAATTATCCAAATTATGTAACTATCCTTTACATTTAGGTTTAACAGAGGCTGGTATGGGAACTAAAGGTATTGTTTCATCAGCTGTTTCTATTGGTCATTTATTGCAAAGTGGCATTGGTGACACCATTCGTGTTTCTTTAACACCTGAACCTAATGGTGACCGAACTGAAGAAGTAAAAGTCTCGCAGCAAATTCTTCAGTCACTAAGTTTAAGATCTTTTAAACCATCGGTAATTGCGTGCCCAGGATGTGGGAGAACAACATCAACTTATTTTCAAGAATTAGCGAATGAGATACAGTTTTTTTTAAATGATTCAATGCATAGCTGGAAAAGTCAGTTTGAGGGTGTTGAAGAGATGAAGGTGGCCGTTATGGGTTGCGTGGTTAATGGCCCTGGAGAGTCAAAAATGGCAAATTTAGGTATTAGCTTGCCAGGTACAGGAGAGATTCCTGTAGCTCCAGTTTATGAAGATGGTAAAAAAACAGTCACCCTTAAAGGTGATAACATTGCGATTGAATTTAAACAAATAATTGAGTCCTACATTATTAAAAATTATAAGAAAAAAAATGGCTAAACAATTTCAATCAATTAAAGGTTTCTATGATATTCCTCCTGATAGGCAAAAATTATTTCGTCATTTTGAGGATATTGCATTAAATGTTTTTGATTCCTATGCTTATGAGGAAATTGGCTTACCTATAGTGGAACCAACTGGACTTTTTATCGATAGCGTTGGATCGTTCACGGATATTGTTGAAAAAGAAATGTACAGCTGGGTTGATCACCTAAATAATGACAAGCTTACCTTACGACCTGAAGGAACAGCTGGCTGTGTAAGAGCAGTCATTCAAAATTCTTTGACCTACAATGGCCCTGCAAAATTATTTTATCGCGGCCCTATGTTTAGACATGAAAATGTTCAAAAGGGAAGACAAAGGCAGTTTAACCAATTAGGTGCTGAGTCATTTGGTATTGAGAATTCCATTGCGGATGCTGAACAAATAATTATGCTTAGTCGTCTTTGGGATAACCTTGGACTTAAGAATATTAAATTAGTCATAAATTCGATTGGTGACAAAGATTGCAGGCAAAAGCACAGACATGAATTAATTGAATATTTCAAAAAAAATAGTGCGTTGTTGGATGAGGATTCAAAGAGACGTTTAAATGACAATCCACTCCGAATCCTTGATAGTAAAAATCCTGAAATGCAAGATATGTTAAATGGAGCACCCAAAATAATGGAGTATTTAAATGAAGGCGCTTTGAATCATTTTAATCAATTAAAAAGATTGCTTGATGAAAATCAAGTTAAATATGAAGTTAATTCACGGCTGGTAAGAGGTCTTGATTACTATAATCGAACAGTTTTTGAATGGATTTCAAATGACTTAGGTAGTCAAGGCACTATTGCCGGTGGTGGAAGGTATGATTATTTAATTGAAAATTTAGGAGGTAAGCCAACATTTGCTTGTGGCTTTGCCATTGGTGTTGAGCGTATTGTTTTGTTGTTAGAAAAGTCAGAAAACCCTCAATCATTTTACAACTCTGACATATACATTGTCTGCCAGGGCCATGACACACAAAATTATGCTATCAATATTGCTGAAAAGTTAAGAGGTAGTGACTATAAGGTTTCTATGAATTTAGAAAATAGTAGCTTTAAGTCACAATTTAAAAAAGCGGACAAATCAAATGCAAAAATAGCCATTATTATTGGTGAAGATGAATTAAAAAATAATGTCATTCAAATTAAACTTATGCGAAATCAAGGGTCTCAAGAGAGTGTCGGTGTTAATGATTTATTGCAACGCGTAAGAGATATATTTAAAAATTGAAAAAAATAATACTTAGAATCAATAACTTAAGTATCTTTCCTAAGATAAATTCCGATCTTAAGTTAGTCAAAAATATTTCATTCGATCTTCCTGAAGGTAAAACTACATGTATTGTGGGTGAATCAGGAAGCGGAAAAAGTTTAACAGCGCTTTCTATCATTAAACTATTATCATCTCAGCTAGACTTATCAGGAGATATTTTTTTCAAGAATAAAAATCTCAGTACTATCTCAAGCAATGAGATGAGATCAATGCGTGGTAAAGAAATTTCTATGATTTTTCAAGAACCTATGACCTCCCTTAATCCTGTTTTAACTATTGGATTTCAAATTGAAGAATCTATTTTAGTTCACAATAAATTATCTAAAAATCAATCTAGAAAACGTACCGAGGACTTACTCAAGCTTGTTGGCATAGATCCTGATAGGTTTAACAGCTTTCCTGATGAACTATCAGGCGGACAAAGACAAAGGGTGATGATTGCAATGGCAATGTCTTGTGATCCTTCACTATTAATTGCTGATGAGCCTACAACAGCATTGGATGTTACTGTTCAGGCACAGGTTCTTAAATTATTAAATACTTTAAAACAAAAAAAACGGATGACAATGTTATTTATTACCCATGATTTTGGTGTTGTAAATGATATAGCTGATGAGGTCATTGTCATGTTTAAGGGTAATATCGTTGAGCAAGGATCAGTAGGTAAAGTATTAAAAAACCCAAAGCACCCCTACACCAAAGCATTGATGAGGTGTGTACCAGATATTCATGGAAGAAAAAAAATACAGCCTATTGATTACAGGAAATTAGAAAAGGAAATGGCATCTCTATGAGCACTATTCTAACGGCCAATAATTTAACTAAGCAATACTTTCAGACTCGAGGTTTTTTTTCAAGAGTGGATAAGACCATTAATGCCTTAGATAACATTAGTATTGAAATTGAAGCAGGGAAGACTATGGCTATAGTCGGTGAGTCAGGTAGTGGTAAATCAACACTTGCTAAGGCACTTATCAGGTTAATTAATATTGATAGCGGAGATATTTTTTTTAAAAATAAAAAAATTAGCGATCTTAGCTCTAAAGATATGATGATTTTTAGAAAAGATATCCAGATGATTTTTCAAGATCCTTATGCATCGCTTAATCCTAGGTTTAAAGTCAAAAATATTATAGAAGAGCCACTAATAATTAATAAAATTGGTAATAAATCAGAAAGAAGTAAAAAAATAAATTCAATGATTGAAAAAGTTGGATTAACTAGTAGGGATCTAGAAAAATATCCTCATCAATTCTCTGGGGGACAAAGACAGAGAATTGGAATCGCTAGGGCTTTAATTCTTGAGCCTAAGATTATTATTTGTGATGAGCCGGTGTCTGCACTGGATGTGTCAATACAGGCTCAAATTTTAAATTTACTAAAAAAATTACAAAAAGAGTTTTCCTTAACACTTTTATTTATCACTCATGATCTGCGAGTTGTAAGACAAATTTCAGATTCAATCTATGTTATGAGATCAGGAAAGCTTATGGAGGAGGGTAAAACTGATATAATCTTTCGAAATCCAAAGCATGAGTACACAAAAATGCTCATTAATTCAATTCCAGGAAATATAAAAAGGTAGAAAATGGCATTAGATTTAAATGAAGATAAAGATTTAAATGAAAAAATATCAGATTTTTTCTCAAAGAATAAAAAAAATATAATTTTATATTCTCTAATATTTATAGTGTTTTATTTTGCTTCCACTTTTTACATCAGCCAGGGCGAAAAAAAATATTTATTGGCTTCTGACTTGTATCAAAAAGTTCAACAAGCTAGTGAAATGAATGATATTAAGGAATTAACAAATGAGTTAAAAGAAAATTATGCTAAAACCGCTTATGCTTCAAGAGCAAGTATTTATTTAGGTAATTTTCACTTTAAAAATAAAGATTTTTTTAATGCACAAAAATCTTATACTTGGGCTGCAGACAACGCCCCTGAACCCTCAATTAGCTCATTAGCTAATTATCAACTTGGCATACTACTTTTTTCCCAAAAAGATTTCGATAATGCAATTTTAGCTGTAAATAAAATTAAAGATAGTGGCTTTATTGGCCTTAAGAATAATCTTTTGGGCGATTTAAATTCTTCCATTAAGAAATTTGATAATGCAAGAAAGCACTACCAAATCGCTTATGAATTTTATAAAGACAAGAATGATCTTGCAAAGGTTGTTAAGATAAAAATTGACTCAATCGGCCAAAATTAATTTTGTTCTTTTATTAACTTTTTTTCTTGTATCCTGTTTTGGTCCCGTAAAAGAGTTAAAGTATCAAATTGAAGATTCTTGGGATGAGACATCTTACGATATTTCAGATCCTTTACCTTTGAAGGATATTCCTAACTCTTTTACTCCAAATGTAATTTTTTCTGGTTCTTTTGATGATAATTCTAAAAGAAATTTAAAATTAGTCCATCTTAACAATCGAATCAACTATGTCTCACAAAATGGTTCAGTTACTTCATTCAGTTTTGATAATAATTCAACAATTTGGAAATATACACATAATCAAGATATTACCTCTGGAATTTCTGGTTATAAGGATAATCTTTTTTTTGTTGATTTTGAAGGATATTTAGTTTGTTTATCCTCTTCAGGTAAACTTAATTGGAAATCTTTTGTTGGCGAAATCTTTGCCCCTCCTTTAGCTATAGAAAATATTGTTATTGTCAGATCAACAAATAATAAATTTATTGCATTAAATAATATTGATGGATCCGTTGCTTGGAGTTATAAAGTTCCATCATCACCGCTTCCAATAAGATCGTGGGGTGAACTTGTTGAATCTAACGGCATTATTTACTCAGGTATATCCTCTGGAAAAGTAGTTGCAATTAATGCAATGAATGGACTATTAGTATGGGAATCTACTTTTAGCGCTCCTCACGGTATTTCGGAAATTGAAAGGTCGAATGATACTACAAGTAAAATTATTTTTGATGATTATGCAATTTATGCAGTTTCTAGTAAGGGTAATGTAGCTGCAATTTCTAGACTTGACGGAAATGTATTATGGAGTAGACCATTATCAAGTTTTCAAGGAATGGAGGAGTTCGACCATTCATTAATAATTACTCATAATTCTGGTTCTCTTTACCGACTATCTAAAGATAGTAATAAAGTCTTATGGAGAAATGGTGACTTACAAGGCAGAGATGTTTCAAGACCATTTATATTAAAAGGATATATTATAGTTTCTGATTTCGAGGGATACCTTCATTTATTAAATGCAACCAACGGAAAAATTGAATCTCGTATAAGAGTTGATGACAGCCCACTTTTATATCCTGCTAGAATATCTGATGAAATTTTTATATCAACTTCTATTAATGGAAATTTTGTTAAAATAAGTCTTGCTGATTTAGATCATAAAAAAAACAATTTTGATAATAAGAGTTTTGATAATAGTGATAATAATTACTCAATCAAAAACGACATAGATTCAGTTGACAATAATAATGAATCATTAATTGATGCTCTAATTTTTTGGGATTAAGCATGAAAACTGTGGCTCTAATCGGAAGGCCAAATGTTGGCAAGTCTAGTTTGTTCAATGTTCTTACTTTCTCTAGAAACGCCTTGGTATCAGATACCCCTGGCCTTACTAGAGATAGAAATTATGCCACTATAAATATAAATGGAAGTAAATTTATTATTATCGATACTGGAGGCATTGAAGAGGTAAAATCACAAACTATCACTCAGAAAATTGTAGAGCAAACAAATTTAGCAATCGACGAGAGTGACATCATTTTTTTTATTGTTGATGGTAAATTTGGAAGACATAATTTTGATGATGAAATTGCACAACATTTAAGAAAAAAAAGTAAGAAAATTCTTCTTATAATAAATAAGACTGAATCAATGAGCTATGAATTAGCCATGGCTGAATTTGAGTCATATGGATTTAAAGATAAGGTATGTATCTCGGCTAGTCATCGAATTGGAACCAATCTTCTTCAAGAATATTTAATGGCTCATTCAGAGCCTGAAGAAAATATTATTTCATCAAATAACGATAGTATAAAAATATCTATTTTAGGTAAGCCTAATGTTGGTAAATCAACATTAATAAATGCGATAGTTGGTGAAGAAAGATTTATTTCTTTTAATAAACCTGGTACTACTCGTGATTCTATTGCAGTTGATTATTATTATGAGGATAAAAAATTAATACTAATTGATACAGCAGGCATTAGAAAAAAAGGCAAAGTAATAGATAAAATTGAAAAGTTCTCACTTTTAAAATCTTTATTATCAATTGAAAATTCAAATTTATCAGTTCTTGTAATTGATGCACGTGATGGTTTGACATCACAAGACTTACAAATAATGAGTTATATTATTGATTCAGGAAGACCTTTTATCTTAGTAGTTAATAAATGCGATATTCTTGATACATATGGTAAGAAATTACTAAAAGATACCTTGGAAAAGAAAATACATTTTTTTAGTAATTTTGAAATAGTTTATATCTCGGCTTTAAAAAAAATCGGCTTAAAAAATATTTTTAAATCCTCAATGAGAGCTTATAATTCTTCTCGAAAGAAAATTAAAACTTCAGAATTGAATAATTTCTTGAACGAAATTCAAAATGCTCATCAACCACCAATATATAAAGGCATAAGACCAAAGCTTAAATATGCTCATCAAGGAGCAATTTGTCCTCCAACAATTATTATCCATGGTAATCATCTTGATGGTGTTAAAAAAGATTATTTAAGATATATTGAAACGACTTTAATAAAAACTTTTAATTTGGTGGGCACACCATTAAAAATTGAATTAGTGGAAGGAAAGAATCCTTATCATGAAAAACTAGATAAAATAAAAAAAGTGGGCTTAGTCACTAGGAGAAGAGAAATAAACCTAAAGAGAAGTCAAATTAAAAATAAAAAAAGATCTTAATCAAAGATATCCCAAAATTCCCACCAATTTTTTTCATCACTATTAACTTTTTGCTCATTAAAATTTGATTTTGGGAAATTTAGATCTAAAACTCTTTTAGTGTCTTCTGCTAAGTCATCAATTCCAAGGTTTTTATAAGCACTTATTTGTATCACAAGAGCTTCTTCTTGATGAGCCGACTGAGGGTAGTTTTCAAGAACGTATTTTGCTCTATTCAAGGCCGCTAGGTAAGCCTTTTTTTTCATGTAAAATCTTGCAACATATAATTCCCTTTCAGAAATCTTATTCATTAAATATGTCATCCTATTGGTTGCATCGTTATAGTATTCACTATTCGGAAAAAGTTCGGTCATAACTTTAAGTGATTTAAAACTTTGTTCTAATTTTGATAAATCACGATCACTGATGTCTTGCATTGTTAATTCTTTAAAAATACCTCTATCCCGAAATAAGACTACGCCTTTTAAATAGTATGCATAATCCATAGCAGGATGATTTGGATAAGATCTTATAAATTTATCTAGCATAATAATTGCTTCATCTTCTCGATAAAACTCCTTATATGCATATGCTAAGTTTAATTTAAATTGTGGGGCTAATTTTGAATTGGGATATTTTTTTTCTGCTTTTTCATATATTGATATAGCTCTAGGCCAATCTTTAGCAATTTCTGCAGTTTTTGCTTTTTCAAGAACTTCATAGTCAGTTAATCCAGTGGTTTCATCAACCTCTGTTGGTTCACCAAAAATTGCGCACGAGGAAAGTAAAATTGTTATGATGAAGATATTTATAAAGTTACAAAGTGATTTTTTCATGAAAAAAATTATACCCTATGACAGAAAACAAAGTTGAATTAATAGTTCCGGAATCTCTCTTTGGGTATAGGGCAGATCATGTTTTATCTGTTCTTCTTGATGACTATTCTAGATCAAGAATTAAACAATGGATTGAAAAAGGTTTTGTATTGGTTGGTGGTAAAAGAATTACCCCAAAGCAAAAATTATTTACTGGTGAAAATATCATTGTTTTTATTCAGCCGGATGATAGAGAGCTACAATTTATACCTGAAAATATTAAATTAGATATAATTTACTCAGATGAAGATATCGCGGTAATTAATAAGCCTTCGGGACTTGTTGTTCATCCAGCAGATGGAAATTGGAGTGGAACATTACTAAATGGAATTCTTAATATATTTCCAGATAATAAACTGCTACCCCGTGCGGGTATTGTTCATCGCCTAGATAAGGAGACCTCAGGATTATTAGTTATTGCTTTAAATGAAGCCTCTCAGCTTAATCTCATACAACAATTACAAGCTAAATCTGTTTATCGAGAATACCGAGCAATTGTTTGGGGAAATATAACATCAATTGGATCTGTTGATGAGCCTATTGGAAGGCATCCTAAGAATAGAGTAAAAATGTGCGTAAATAAAACTAATGGTAAACCTGCAGTTACAAATTACGAGCCAATTGAAATGTTCTTACATCATACATATTTAAAGTGTATGTTAGAAACAGGACGAACCCATCAAATTAGGGTGCACATGCAACATATAGGTAGACCGTTAGTCGGTGATCCCGTTTATGGTTTTCGTAAAATTCTTCCATCTAGGAAGTTATCAGATAAAGTTATCGATATGGTTATGAAATTTCCAAGACAAGCACTTCATGCAAAAAAATTAGGCCTTATACATCCAAAAACAAACAAAAAAATGACTTGGGAAGCAAAGCTCCCTCATGATTTTTTAGAACTATTGAATGTTATTAGAGAGATACCTTTGAGTGATAAAGCATTTAAATTTGATAATCTTGCAAACGAAGCTTACGAGCGCGATTTTGATTATGATAGTTTTGATGAAATCGAGCAAGATGATAAATAATTTAATAAAGCCTGTTTTTGAAAATATCCCAAATATATCAATGATGCAAACCACTCGATCAGGCGGAGTTAGCTTGGGCAATTACAAATCTTTAAATTTAAGCTACGATGTAAATGATAACCCAAATTATGTAACAAAAAATATCGAATTATTAGCACGTAATCTACCTAAAATTCAATGGATAAATCAAGTTCATGGATGCAATGTTATTGAGCTACCAGGCACTTGTATGGTTGGTGATAGTGTGTATACCTCCAAAAAGAATGTGGTTTGTGCAGTCAGAACAGCAGACTGCTTACCAATACTAGTAACTAACAAAAAAGGTTCTATGGTGGCAGCAATTCACGCTGGCTGGAGGAGTTTAGGTTCAGGTATTATTGAAAAAACTCTAACAAAAATGAATTCAGATTCAGATGTGTATGCCTGGTTAGGTCCATCTATAGGTGCTGAAAGATTTATTGTGGGACAGGATGTTTATAATTTTTTTAAAAAAAATGATCCAAAAATTATAAATTCATTTATTAAATATCATGATAAATATAAACTTTGCTTGCCAACTGCAGCAAAGTGTAAACTCCTTAATAGTGGAGTTAAAAATATATTTGGATCTACCATTGATGAGAATTTTTGCACCTATGATGATGTCGATAGATTTTTTTCTTACCGAAGAGATAAAAGGACAGGTCGTATGGCTAGCCTAATATGGATCAATAATTAAAATTTTATAAGTATTATTTTGCATTTATAATTTATGTTTATTCTTTAATTTTAAAATGATACTTTTTTCTATTATTTTGACTTGTATGGTGATGGGTGTTTTAAGCTTTTCTCTCTCTTACCTTTTTATAAAAATATCAAATCATCAAGTAATTTCAAATATGGTAAGCCTTGCTGTTGGAACTCTTCTTGGAACAGCATTTTTAGAAATTATTCCTCATTCAATAGAGTTAAGCGATAACGTTCATTTAGTATCTGTAGTAATCTTATTAGGTATTTTTGTACTTTTCATAATGGAAAAATTTTTCATTTGGCGACATTGTCATGGCTCTGATTGTGAGGCTCATTCTCACGAGATAAATACAAAGCATGATAATAATGGGAGCTTGATCTTGATAGGTAATAGCTTTCATAATTTTATAGATGGTGTTTTGATTGCAAGTGCTTTTTTGGTAAATTTTAATCTTGGTTTAGTAACAGCTTTAGCTATCTTTGCGCATGAATTACCCCAAGAGATAAGCAATATATCTGTATTAGTTCACTCTGGATTCAAAAGAAGAACTGCCTTGTGGTTTAATATTATTTCAAGCATATTTACTTTGTTAGGCGCTTTTTTATCCTATCATGTTTTAGAAAAACTTGATTTTTTAATACCTTATATATTATCTTTCTCTGCCTCTACTATGCTTTACATCGCAGTTTCTGACTTAATACCTGGTCTTCATAAAAAGACTCAACTAAAAGAATCCTTGATGCAAGTTTTAATGATATCAATAGGTCTTTTAATAATTTTTATTATCCATAGCCATTTGCACTAATGTCCAATAATTTTCCAAAGGTTGGATTTGTTTCTCTTGGCTGCCCTAAAGCTGGCTCTGATACTGGAAAGCTTATTACAAAAATTAGGTCCGAGGGCTATGAAATTTCCTCAAGCTATAAAGATTCAGATCTAGTAATAGTTAATACCTGCGGCTTTATCGATAGTGCAATCGATGAGTCAATTGAAGCCATTAGGGAAGCTAGAAATTTAAATGACAAGGTAATTGTAACTGGATGTTTGGGAGAAAAAAAAGAAATTATTGAATCTCATTTTAATAATTTGATAGGAATTACTGGGTCAGAGGCCTATGACGATGTTTTATCATTAATTCATGATCATCTTCCTAGACCGCCCCATGATCCCAAAGTTGATTTAGTACCTAAACAAGGTATTAGAATTACTCCAAATCATTATGCCTACCTTAAAATTTCTGAGGGCTGTAATCACAGCTGTAGTTTTTGTATTATTCCATCCATGCGAGGTAAATTAAAAAGCAGGGGGATTGGCGATATAATGAATGAAGCTGAAAACCTTGTAAATGCAGGAGTTTCAGAGCTAATCGTAATCTCACAAGATACAAGCGCCTATGGCGTTGATATCAAGTATAGAACTGGTTTTTGGAATGGCACGCCTATTAAAAGTGACTTATTTAGCTTAGCAAAAAACCTGGGTCAATTGGGAGTTTGGGTTAGACTTCATTATGTATATCCTTACCCAAATGTAGATAAGCTCATTGAATTAATGGCTGATAAAATTATTATTCCTTACTTAGATGTTCCATTTCAACATGCCGATAAAGAGATTTTAAAAATGATGAGAAGGCCTGCTTCCTCTGAGGATAACTTAAAAAGGATCAATGAATGGCGAAAAATATGTCCTGAAATTACTATTCGAAGTACTTTTATTGTCGGTTTTCCAGGAGAGACTGAGCAACATTTTAAAAATTTAATTGATTTTATTAAGGAAGCTCAATTAGACCGTGTGGGTTGTTTTAAATATTCAAATGTTGATGGTGCAAGGGCAAATGCATTAAAAAATCAGATACCAGAAGATGTAAAAGAGGAAAGATATCGTATTTTTATGGAAGCTCAAGAAGAAATTAGTAAAGCAAAAATGCGTGCAAAAATTAATTCTATTCAATCCGTTATTGTTGATGATATTACAGACAAATATGCAATTGCTAGATCATTCTCAGATGCTCCAGAAATTGATGGTGTAATTTATCTAGAAAATCCAAAAGGATTAAATATTGGAGATATGCTTGAGGTAAAAATTAATAATTGTGAAAATTTTGATTTATATGCTGGACCCATCAATTAAAGCAGTTCTTTTTGACTTTGATGGTACTTTTGGTGATACTGCTCCAGATTTAGTTAATACTGCAAATTATATTTTTAATAAACATAAAAAAGATCCAATTGATTTTAGCAGTGGAAGACAAATTGCATCTGATGGAGTCAAAGCTTTTTTAGACAAAAGATTTGATGAGTCTAAAGATGACTATAAAAGTTTATTTGATCAATTTTTAAACTATTATGATCAGCACTTAAATGATAACTTTAAATTATTTGAGGGAATAAAAAAATTAATTGATTATTTGGATAAAAAAGAAATTTCTTGGGGGATTGTAACTAATAAATCACGAAGACTTACCGAAAAGTTATTAAAATTAAATGATATGTATAATAGATGCAACATTATTGTTTGTGGTGATGACGGATTAAAACTAAAACCATGTCCAGATCCACTTCTGTATGCATTAAAGTTTCTAGGAATTAAAAATAATGAGGCTTTATACCTTGGTGATGGTCATCGCGATATTATGTCTGCTAAGAATGCAAATATTAAAAGTATTCTAGTCACATATGGATATTTAAAGCAGGATGATAACTATCATAGTTGGGGAGCAGACTTTATTATTAATCATCCTATTGAATTAATAAAAAATTAAATATTTTTTCTGTCCTCAAGCGCTTGAGCTAATGTACCGCTATCAACATATTCAATCTCACCTCCCATTGGTAATCCCCTCGCAATTCGTGAAATTTTAATATCGGAGTTACTAAGAATATCTTTGATGTATTGTGCTGTTGCATTTCCTTCATTAGTAAAATTTGTTGCTAAAATAATTTCACTAAAATTTCCCTTTTTTATTCTTTCAATTAATTTACTAAAATTTAATTCTTTTGGACCAATACCATCCAATGGGGAAAGTTTTCCCATTAAGACATAGTAATGACCTTTATATGAGTGTGTTTGCTCCATCATCAATAAATCAGTAGGCATTTCAACAATGCACAATAGAGAATTGTCTCGATTCGATGATCCACATAAATTACAAATATCTGACTCTGTAAAATTATTACAGTAAGAGCATGCATTTAGCTTTTCTAAGGCATTAGAGATTGAATTAGATAATTTTTTAGCACCACCTCTATCTCTTTGTAGCAGAAAGTAAGCTAATCGTAATGCAGATTTTGGCCCGACCCCTGGCAAACATTTAAGTGAGTCAACAAGTTGATTTAAAATTATATTTTCAGACATTCTAGAAAGGTAAATTCATACCACCTGGCATTAGTCCAGACATCTTTGTGTTTGTTGTAGATTCAATTTTTTTTATTGTATCTTTTATCGCAACAGTAATCATATCCTCAAGCATTTCTTTATCATCTAAAAG
>Ga0255770_10001117_pt1 | contig 25038 bp, 23 predicted proteins | sample 071ome_22_FD_179968 | JGI IMG/M metagenome (GOLD analysis project Ga0255770, IMG submission 179968) | Coastal salt marsh microbial communities from the Groves Creek Marsh, Skidaway Island, Georgia - 071404AT metaG (version 2) | ecosystem: Environmental > Aquatic > Marine > Intertidal zone >...
CGAGACCACCGCAACAACCCTACCGAGACGAATCCAGCGCTACGCGACCTACCTTGGCGCGCCGGAGAAATTCCACGCCACCCTCACCCATGCGCTACTTGAACTCGTCCAGGAACGCCTAACACTCATGCCACCAGGGACGCCCTGGGAAGCGGTGCTGGCTGCCCATCCGGACCTGGAACGGGACGCCCTGGCCCTGGTGCACGAGCGCCACTCCCCGGCTCAGCTTGCCACCGCCGAGGCCCGACAGCGGGCGCTGCCGCCAGATTGCTAGGGAGACGCGGCTAGGCCCTTAGTAGCGCCAGCTGCTCAAATCCGCGCCCGGCGGAGCGGTCTGCTCGATACGCTCGAGGATCTTAGGTAGATACATGTAGTTGTAGCGCAGGCGGGAGAGGTGATTACCGTTCTCCTGATCCCCATTCCAGCAGTGCTCGGCGCGATCGCCGTAGTCCACTTCGCCGCCGTAGTAAGGTTCCGAGGTCTGCTTCAGAAAGTCCTCGACCAAATAGACCGCGTTGTTGAGGTAGTAGTTATCCATATCCCCCGTGTAGATATGGAGCTTGCCCTCCACCTTCGGCCCGAGCGTGGCCCAGTCCCGCTGAAGGATGTGGGACAAATCGAAATGCTCGCGCCAGTAGGCGGCCACCTCGGGGTCGATCTCGCCGGTTTGCGGATCCCACAGGTCCTTCGGATAGCCGTCCTCATCCATGGGCGAGAACGTGGCCTCCCAAATATCGAACTGCTGCCCGGACCGGTTCCGATCCCCAAGCACCTGCTCGAGCCGGTTGTAGTCCTCGATGCTGGCGTGAACGTTGCCCAGGTAGTCGCGATGGCCCGGTCGGGGGAGCCGCTGAAATTGGCTCTCGTAGAAATAGGCGTTTTTGTCCTCGTAGATGTTCATGGTGAGGTAGGCGCGGAAATCGATGGGATCGGGGCACGCGATGAACGCCCCGTTGAAATGCTCGGGGTAGAACAGCTGGGTTGCCATGGCCTCCCAGCCCCCCGTGGAGCCCCCGTAGGTGAAGCGCGCCCACCCTTCCCCCAGGCCCTGGAAGGTTTCTTCGATGTAGGGAATCAGCTCGTAGTTGATCGCATCCCCATAGGGTCCTTGGCTTGCGGAATTCACCGCGTAGGAATCGTCGTAATAGGGCGTGGGGTGCTGAATCTCCACGACCAGAAAGCGGGGGAAGTCGTCGGAAATCCAGCGCCGGTAGTTGTTGTAGGCCTCCTGCTGCTGGATGCGGTTGTAGCCCGCAAGCTTGAAGCGGGCGCTGTAATCGGGCTCAAGATCCGGATCCGGGGGCTCGGTGCGAAAATCGCCGATGGTGCGCGGGAAGTGGCCATGAAACACCATAAGGGGGAAGCGGGCTTCCGGATGCTCGGCAAAATCCTTTGGCAGCAACACGTTCGCGCCCAGATAGACGTCCTCGCCCCAAAATTCTGAGAGGCGCTCGCTCCGCAAGCGCACATGCTTCACGAAGGGCGTGTCCTCGGGAGGCGTGACCGGCTCGATTTTTTGGTCGAGTACCACGGTAAGGCGCTCCGCCCCGGGGCCCAAGGTGACTTCGAAGGGCGCCGACAGGAAGTTGCCGGGCTTGCGGTTCCACTGCTGCCCTTCGCCCTGGTCCGGGGGCAGGCTCACAGTCTTACCGCTGCTTAGGGTGAAGTCCTTGTAGCGATTCAGCAGCGCCTGGACCCGATAGGTCCCCGGCGGGACCGCAGCGAGGGACGGCAGGGGGAAGCTCGCTTCATCGCCATCGAAGACCACCGCGGTCTCCGGGGCCCAGTCCTCAACGTTTTGCCCAAAAATGAGCTGCGTATCCGCATTGTTGTTGACGTGAAAGCGCGGCTCTCCCTCCGCCTTCGTCGACAGCATGAGCAGGAGACGCCCGTCCTGAGGGGCCTCGCTTAAGGCCCCGGTAAAGCGGACCTCGACCTGCCAGGGTGCGCCTGAAGGCCCTTCCTCCGCCTTCGAAGGCGCCTCTGCCGAGCAGCCCAGGAGCCCCGCCAGTCCCGCGGCGAGCACAGCGCCGCGCAGCGCTTTTCCAAGACCGTGTTCCATGGCGCCTGCCTCCTTGTCTACTCCGCGCCCCCCGGGGCCGCCCGCTCCTGCTCGATCAGAAAATCGGCGATTTCCAGCATCGCTTCCTGGGAACCCGCCTCCGCCGCGCCAATGCGATACTTCCCCGCCACCACGAGCCCGGGCACCCCCTGAAGCTCCGCCGCCTGCATGGCCATCGCTGCCGCGCGAACCTTCTCCACCACCGCTGGACTTTCAATGGTCGCCATAATTTCGGCCTCCGGGGCCCCGGCGTTCTTAAAGCGCTTCACGATTTCCGTCGGATCCGTTAAGGGGTTCCGCTCTTCCTGAAGGGCATGGAAGAACCCGTCGTGCAGCGCATCGAAGACGCCGAGATCCTTCGCGGCGTAGAACAGGTGGGCGTGCAGCTGCATCATGCGGTTCCACACGGCGGGCGTTTGAACGAACGCAACGTCCTCCGGCAGCTCCGCTTTCCAGGCCTTCACTAGGGGTTCGAAGTGATAGCAGTGGCCACAGCCGTACCAGAAGTATTCCTTCACCTCGATCTTGCTGGGGACTTCCACGGCCTGAGGCTCCGCTAGGCGGAAGTAGTGCACCCCCTCCTCCCAGCCTTCCGCCGCCCAGGCACCTGCGCCGAGCGCTAGAAGCAGGGCCAGCAGGGCCCCGCGTAATCCACGGTTTTTCATTGCCGTCCTCTTGTCGCGTTAGGGCCCGCGTGCTGCGCTAAACCTAGGGCGCCGCTAGGCGACGCCACACTCCTGCATCCAACCCGCCATATCCCGGGCCGTGGTGCGGCTGATGTCCGCTTGCAAACTCACCATGAGGTCGCCCCCGTGCACCGATCCCATCACCTGCCGGCACTGGGCCTTCACCCCGGCGCGGAGCAAGAGCCGATAGAACGCAATGCCCTCATCCCGTAGCGGGTCGCACTCATTGACGATAATCATGGTCGGCGGAAAGGCCTTCACGTCCGCTTCCGTCGCAAAGCCCGGCCAGGCTAGGGGGTTCTTGGCCTCCAGGGCTTCAATGCCGTAGGCGACCGCGCCGTGGTTGTTCCCCACGGTAATGAAAATGCCGTCGTTCTCCGAGGAGGACGGCAAATCGTCCCGGGGCCAGGTTCCGGAAATATACGGGCAAAGGGCATAAAGCCCGTGCACCGCGTCCCCCTGCCCGTCCTGAAGCAGCTTCAGGGTGGTGGCAATGGCCAAGTTGCCGCCGCCGCTTTCCCCGGCGATGAGCACCTTCTCCGGGTCGATCTTCAGGGCGTCGGCCTGGGCCCTAGCCCAATGAAACCCGGAGACGCAATCGTTCAGCCCCGCGGGGAAGGGCTCAATTTCCGGCGCGGAAGACGGCGTCAAGCAATTTCGGAAATCCACCATCAGCACGGCGAGGCCTTGCTTCGCAAGAAGCCTGGCCCAGGTTTTGTAATGCCCGTAGAAGCACGACCCGGACATCATGCCGCCCCCGTGGATGTAGTAGACGCAGGGCAACACCGCGTCCGTGGCCGGCCGGGTGTAGAGCAGTTTGATGGTGTTGCCATCGGGCGCAGAGGTCATCTCGAACGTTTCCACCGTAAGCCCCTCGGCAGGCACGGCCGCAAGATCATCCATGCCGGCAAAGGCTTCCATCGCCGCGAGGGCTTCCGGGGTGTTGGCCGCCGCGACGAAACTTTCCCGATCCACCACGTCGCCACCGCTCCCACCCCCGTTCATGGCGAGGAGCTGGAGAAAGGGCACTTGCCGCGGATCGAGTCGCGGATCCTTCGTGGGATCGTACGCTGCCATGAAACGTTCCTTTTTAGTCAGTGAACCCCGCGCGGGCTCCTTGAACGCTAGCAAAGCCCTTGGCCCGGAGCTAGCCGCCGCGTCACAGCTTCGCTATGTTATTAAGTAACAATACGTTTTTAATTTAGGAGGAGCGCCCGTGAAGCGCACGGCTCTGTTCGCAGCGCTAGCCTTAGCAAGCCTTCCCGGCTTGGCGGCAGAATCCACCGGCCCCCTCGAAGAAGTCCTAGTGGAAGGACGTCGCACCTCCCTCCTGGGGCTGGCCCGGTCGGCGTCCGAAGGGGCCGTGGGCGCGGAGGACCTGGCCCTGCGCCCCCTCCTCCGCCCCGGCGATCTCCTTGAGCTGATCCCAGGGGTTGTTGTTACCCAGCACAGCGGGGCGGGTAAATCGAACCAGCTTTTCCTCCGCGGCTTTAACCTGGACCATGGCACGGATTTCGCCACCTGGATCGATGGGATGCCAGTCAACCTTCGCACCCATGGCCACGGTCAGGGCTACACGGACATCAATTTCCTCATCCCCGAAACCCTGGAGCGCCTCACCTTTGTGAAGGGCCCCTACCACGCGGAACTGGGAGACTTTTCCTCCGCCGGGGGCACGCGCATGACCTCCACGCGAGACGCCCAGCCCCTCTCCCTAACCCTTGGCGCCGGAGCGAATGGCTTTCAGCGCCTCGTCGCGCAGGGTGGGCAAACCCTTCGCCCCGGGCTCGCCGCCGGGGGTGCCCTTGAGGGGGCCCGTTACGACGGCCCCTGGCGGGACCTAAAGGAAGGGATGGAGAAGCTCAACGGCGAGGCCTTCCTGGCAAGCGATGGCGAGGAGAGAAGCTGGACGCTCCGCCTTCGGGGCTACCAGAACCGCTGGCGCAGCGCCGATCAAATTCCCGCCCGGGCCGTGGCCTCGGGGGTCCTGAACCCGCTCGGTTCCCTCGACCCCGCGCTGGGTGGGCGAACCCATCGCTTCAGCTTCTCCGGGGCCCTCGACCAAACCCTGGGCGAGGGCGTCCTCACCGCCGAGGCCTACCTCATCGATTACCGCCTGCGCCTATGGTCAAACTTTACCTACGGGCTAGACGATCCGGTCCGAGGCGATCAGTTCGAGCAGCTCGACGATCGCACCGTGGCCGGGGGCGCCCTGCGCTACCGCTGGCGGGACGCGGGGGACCGGCAACATCGCCTGGGCCTGGAAGGGCGCTTCGATGCCATCGACAACGTGGGCCTCTACCGCACCGCAGGGCGCCAACGGCTCGACGCGTTTCGCGATGACGCGGTGGATGAAGGCAGCCTTGGCGCCTTTTACGAAATGAGCTGGGCCTTCGCCCCCCGCTGGCGAGCCGTGCTGGGGCTTCGGGGCGATGCCTATCGTTTTTCCGTGGACGCCGCCAGCATGGAAAACAGCGGGACGCGCCAGGACGCCATCCTCAGCCCCAAATTCAACCTCAGCTACAGCTTCCGCGAGAACCTTGAGGGCTATCTCAGCCTGGGCCGGGGCTTCCATTCCAACGACGCCCGGGGCACGACTCTTAGGCGCGATCCCCAAAGTGGTGAAGCGGCCAACCCCGTGGACCCCTTGGTGCCCAGCACCGGGGGCGAGCTGGGCCTTAAGTTCACTTCCACGAGCGGCCTGAACAGCAGCCTAGCCCTTTGGGCCCTAAGCCTCGAATCGGAGCTGCTCTTCGTGGGGGATGCGGGGAATACGGAGGCCACCCGGGGCAGCGAACGCTGGGGTGTAGAGTTCAACAATTTCTGGCAGCCGGCGGCGCGCTGGCGCCTCGAGGTAGATCTGTCCTGGACCCATGCCCGCTTCGAGGGCGACGCGCCGGAGGGCAATCACATCCCCGGCGCCGTGCCCCTCGTGGCCAGCGGCACGCTCACCTACGGCGGCGCCCTTGGGCCCTTCTCCACCCTGCGTCTTCGTCACCTCAGCGCCTATCCGTTAAGGGAAGACGACGGCGAAAAATGCGATGGCTCTACCCTGGTGAGTCTCGCCCTAGGCTGGCGCTGGCCGCGGCTCGCCCTCCAGCTGGATGCGCTAAACCTGTTTGATTCCCAGGACCACGACATCGACTACTTCTACGCCTCCCGCCTTCCCCGGGAGGCCTCCGACGGGGTGGAAGACCTCCACTTCAAGGTCTTCGAACCCCGCCAGCTCCGGGCCACGGTGCGCCTCCAGCTGTAGCCTAGCGATCCACCATGGCCATGACGTCCTGGGCGTCGCCGCTGGGGGCCGCGATCTCCTGCACCGGATCCTCGATCTCATCGTATTCGAGATGCAGAGCCCGGCTCATGATGGCGTGCATCATGTAGGTACAGGTGATGTAGGTGAATTCCAGGATTTCCTCGTCGGAAAGGTGGGCCTTAAGGGCATCGAAGACCCCATCGTCTACTCGCCCCCGCTCCAGCACCAGGGCATCGGTATAGGCCAGGACCGCCCGCTGCCGGGGGTCGTAGCAATCGGCCACGGCCCAGTGCCGACAGCCTTGAATCTGTGCTTCCGAAAGCCCCACGTCCCGCGCCGCCTTGCAGTGCTGGGAGTAAACAAAACGGGACCCCACGAGGTACCCAGCCCGAAGCTGACCCAGCTCCCGTAGCGGCGCATCCAGGACCCGCTTGGGGTCGCGATAAAACCGAAAGCCGTCCGTCGTGTGCGCAAAGGCGTCGGGCACGATATTAAAGACCGTCCACCAGTTGCCCGGGGTGCCCGTGGCCGTCCCCGGTTCCGCTATGGGGTCCCGGTCGCCAAAAAGCATGTCGAAAATCTGATTGGCGTAGGGGTTCCCCGCCTCCCGTCCTGCTTGCTTTAGCCGTGGCATGAAAGCCTCCTCCCGTGAAAACCCGTAAGCTCCCCTAGGGGCCGCGCTGGAGCGGCTCGCCTTAGGGGAGCGATCCATGAACTCTACCGCAGACGCGCCGGTGGTTTTGGTCCTCGGCGCCGGGGCCGGCATTGGCGCCACCACGGCGGCCCGCTTTGCCGCCGCAGGCTACCGCGCCGTGCTGTGCCGCCGCACGGACCAGGCGGGGCTAGACGCCGCCGTCACGCAAATTCGAGACGCCGGAGGCTGGGCCCAGGGGCGGCTTATGGATGCGACGGCGCCGGAGGATCTCGAGGCGGTGATCGAGGAAACGGAAGCCTCCATCGGCCCCATCGATACGGTCCTCTTCAACCTCGGCGGGCAGATTGGCGATCGAGCCCTCGTGGACACCTCCCCCAAAACCTTCGAGCGCGTTTGGCGTATGGCGACCCTGTCTCTCTATCGCACAGCCTACGCCGTGCTGCCCGCCATGGCGGCCCGGGGCCAGGGCAACTTGTTTGTGACCGCCTCCACGGCGGCGCTGCGCGGGAATCCGGGCCAACATGCCCATGCGGCGGCCATGGGAGCACGACGCCTGCTTTGCCAAAGCCTGAGCGCGGAATATGCGGCCCAGGGCATCCATGTGGCTCACGTGGTGATCGATGGCGCGGTGGACGCACCGGATACGCTGGGAAAGATGCTGGGCCCGGAACGCTTCGCCGCCCTACGGGCAGCCAAAGGCGGGGAAGCCGGCGGCCTCATCAGTCCCGAGGCCGTGGCCGAAACCTACCTCCAGCTGGCCCGCCAGCCCCGCTCCACCTGGACCTTCGAGCTAGACCTTCGGTCCCACAGCGACCGGGCCTGGTGGAACTAGGCCTGACGGCTACCCCTGCCCCAGAGGCCCCTGAGGAAGACCCTATGCGGGCCGCCCAAAGTGCGCCGCCAACAGGGCCGCCACGTAGGCTGGTCGATACACCGGAGAGCCATGCCCGGTCATAGGCATGAGGTGGAAACGGGCCGGGGGCACCCAGGCCGCAATGCGCTGCGCCTCCTTTAAGTTCTCATCGTAGGCCCCGCAGGCGATGAGCGTCGGTGCCTGCACCGCCCCAAGAGGCTCGGTGAGATCCGGTGCCCCCTCGTGGGCTCGGTGCATGGCATCGGCACTGTGGCGATCCTCGTAGAAGCGCCAGTAGCGCTCCGCCGGCGCCGGGCTCTGCCCCGCCGCCGCTAGGGCTGCACGAGCGGCCTCCCCGAGCACGCCCTGACGCTTCTGATCTACGGGTGGGGCAAGGGAGACATCAAACAGCGCGAGACCCGCCAGGCGCCCAGGATGACGAAGGGCAAAGGCCGCGGCGGTCCTTGCCCCGTAGGCCACCCCCATGACAATGGCCGAACCTAACGCGCAGTGCGTTAAAAGCCCAGCGAGATCATCGGCGTACTGCTCAAAGCGATAGCCCTCTGGCGCGCCCCCGGTGCTCCGCCCCATGCCCCGAATATCAAAGCGCAGCACGCGAAACTGGCTGAGCAGATCGGGCATCAAACGCTCCCACATGGTGAGGTTATGGCGCGCCATGGGGATAAGCGCGAGCAGGGGCTTGTGGGGGTCCCCCTCGAGCACGTAATTCAATTGCACATCGCCCACGGGGGCGAGGGACCCAAGGGTGTGATAGGGAGTGGGAGACTTCAAAGCCATAGCGCTTTCCGAGTTTTTCAAAACTCTTCAAGCCTACCCTAGGGCGCGGCTCCCCGCCCTCCTCCCCTCGGCGGGCTCGGCGACAGGCAACTGTTTTTTAAATAAACGGTTCTAAACGCGCATAAAAAACCCGGCGCGAAGCCGGGTTTTTTATTAGGCCCCAAGGGGCCTTAAAGGCGCTGTAACTTATTGAAGCCAGCCTTCCACGGCATCATTACCGTGCTCTGCTTTCCAGGCCTTGAGCACCTTATGATTACCACCCCGGGTTTCGATCTTCTCCCCCGTAGTGGGGTTCACATAAACTTTGAGCTTGCGCTGACGGCGGCCCGCAGCCGGAGCAGCACCGCTGGCCTTGGCCGGCACCATGGGCGCCAAATCAGCAACGGTTTTGTTGTACTTCGCGAGAAGCTGATTCAGGTCTTCAATAAAGGCCATCTCCTTCTGAACTTCTTCGCTGGCTTTCATACGCTCGATATCGCGCTGTAAACGCTCGAGTTCTTCCTGCTTCTTCTGAAGTTGGACAAGGCTGGTCACGCAACTACCCCCATCTGGTTAGATTAGGCGTATTTATACTCCGATACTTTTAAATTGCAAATACCCTAGGGCCAAAGAATTGAGTAAACCGCACCTTTTAAGGCTTTACTTTAAATAATTGCTTAAATAAGGAGAGGAAATTCGCTTTCCTGAGAATGCTACTTACCAATACTAAAAGCTGAGAAAACCGCCTTTTAAAGATAAGAAAAATTCCGGGGCCCGAAGGACCCCGGTAGTGCATGCGGCTTTTAAGGTTGGTGCTTTAAGGTTGGCTAAGGGTAAGCCGTTCAATGTTTTGATCGACCGTATTCAGGCCAATACCGCGAACATTGGCGAGCTCATCGATGGTGCGAAAGCCCCCGTGCTGATCTCGGTATTCGATAATGGCCGCGGCCTTCCGAAGGCCAACGCCCTTCAGCGCTGCAGCCAGCGCTGCCTCATCCGCCGTATTGATATCCACCTTCTCCACCGCCGCCACGGGCGCCGGCTCAGCCGCCTGCGCAGGCAGGGCCAGGGGAAGGGCAAGCATGCCCAGCAGGAGGGCTCGCGCGAGCGCGGGGCCCGCAGGGTGTGCTGTATGCATAGGAGTGCTCCTTATCCTTGAATGACGCCCCGAGAGGCGGACCGCTAGGATTTCCCATGGGCAGGGCAGAGAAAGAGCGAAAGAAGCGCGGGTAGGGATAGGACGCCGCGGAAGGGAGTGTCAGCCTAGGCCCACCGGCTTCCGCAACTTAAGACGGGGAGCGATCGCCGGGAAGGCTGCGTGCCAGCTTACGGAGAGCGAGACGTGCACGAAGGGTTCCCACCCCAGCCACCGCATAGCCAAGAAGCAGGCCTGCGAGAAAAACGAGGCAAAGCCAGAGAAAGAGCGGTGCGGAGGGACTCACCCAGGTGAGGACGGTTAGGGAGACATCCTCCGAGTTATCCATCCCCAGGAGCACGCCCAGAAGTAAGAGAAGAAGGGCTAGGCCCCCGTAGGTGAGGACCGCTAGGGCCCGAAGCATTAGGCTTCCGCTGCCGGCTCGGGGTGGGTGAGGAGGCTAGCGTTCACCCGATCCCGGAGTTCCTTCCCGGGCTTGAAATGCGGGACGTGCTTTCCGCTGAGGCCCACCGCTTCCCCGGTCTTGGGGTTACGGCCCACCCGCGGGGCACGATAGTGAAGAGAGAAGCTGCCAAAACCGCGGATTTCGATCCGCTCACCCTGGGCTAGGGTTTGCGCCATCTGCTCAATCATGGTTTTTACGGCGAGCTCCACGTCCTTGCTGGACAGCTGGCTTTGCCGCGCCACGATGCGCTCGATCAACTCCGATTTGGTCATGCCCCTCACCCCAATAGTGGACCGGGGAACCCCGGCGCCCACTCATCATTACGAAAATCAATCGCTTAGAGAAGCTAGCATAGGCTTCCGGGACGCTCAACGGCGATGCCACGCGCCCGGGCGGACGCGTGGCGCCGTAGCCGGGCCTTAGCTGCCCTGCTGATCCATTTTCTCGCGGATCAGATCGCCAATGGTGGTTGCCGCGGAGCTTTCCTGCTCGCGCTCCTTGTGCTCCCGCATGGCTTCCCGCTCGTCCTCGATGTCCTTCGCCTTCACGGACAGGTTCAAGGTGCGGTTCTTCCGGTCGACGGCGGTGATCTTCACCTCAACCTCCTCCCCAGCCTTCAGGACGGTCCGGGCATCTTCCACCCGCTCCTGGGAAAGCTCGGAGGCGCGAAGCACCCCTTCCACTTCCTCGGCCAGCTTGATGATGGCCTCCTTCTCCGTGACTTCCACCACCGTGCCGGTGACAATGGCGCCGCGGTCGTTGACGGCCACGTAGTCATTGAAGGGGTCGTCCTCAAGCTGCTTGATGCCTAGGGAGATGCGCTCCCGCTCGGGGTCGATGGCCAGCACCACGGTGGTGACTTCCTGACCCTTCTGGTAATCGCGCACGGCTTGCTCGCCCGTGTCGTTCCAGGAGATGTCGGAGAGGTGCACCAGACCGTCGATGCCGCCGTCGAGGCCGATGAAGATCCCGAAGTCCGTGATGGACTTGATGGTGCCGGTGATCTTATCGCCCTTACCAAAGCTGGCGGAGAACTGCTCCCAGGGGTTCATCTGGGTCTGCTTGATGCCGAGGGAGATGCGGCGGCGATCTTCGTCGATGTCGAGGATCATCACCTTCACATCGTCGCCCACCTGCACAACCTTCGAGGGATGGATGTTCTTGTTGGTCCAATCCATCTCGGAGACGTGCACGAGGCCTTCCACACCCTCTTCGATTTCCACGAAGCAGCCGTAGTCGGTGAGGTTCGTGACCTTCCCTTCCACGATGTGATTTTCCGGGTAACGGGCCTTGATCTCCACCCAGGGATCTTCCCCAAGCTGCTTGAGGCCCAGGGACACGCGCTGACGATCCCGGTCGAACTTGAGCACGCGAACGCGGATTTCATCGCCCACATTGACGATTTCGCTCGGGTGCTTGATGCGACGCCAAGCCATATCGGTGATATGGAGCAGACCGTCGACACCGCCGAGATCCACAAAGGCGCCGTAATCCGTGAGGTTCTTGACGATACCCTTGAGGTCCATGCCCTCGGCGAGGGAGGTCAGCAGCGCTTCCCGCTCGACGGAATTCTCTTCCTCGAGCACGGCGCGACGCGACACCACCACGTTGTTGCGGCGCTGGTCGAGCTTGATAACCTTGAATTCGAGTTCCTTGCCCTCGAGGTGGGCCACTTCGCGCACGGGGCGCATGTCCACCAGGGAGCCGGGGAGGAAGGCCCGGATGCCGTCGATGTCGACGGTGAAACCGCCCTTAACCTTGCCCTGGAGGAAGCCAGGAATCTTCTTAGCACCTTCGAAGGCCTCTTCAAGCACCATCCAAACTTCAGCGCGACGGGCCTTCTCCCGGGACAGGCGGGTTTCCCCAAAGCCATCGTCCACGGCTTCCATGGCCACCTTAACCTGGTCGCCGATGGACAGTTCGAAGTTTCCTTTCTCGTCGACGAACTGGGACCGGGGAATCACGCCCTCGGACTTCAGGCCCGCGTGGACCGTCACCCAATCTTCATCGATGTCGACAATGGTCCCCGTGACAATGGCACCGGGCTCCATCTCGACGGCCTTTAGGCTTTCCTCAAATAGTTCCGCGAAGCTTTCGCTCATTAGGTAAGAACCTCATTAAATCGGGCTTACGCCCTCAGCACCTCCAGCCTGGTGCTGTCTGCTCAAATTGCCTAGCCCGTGACTCGGCTGGGATCGGTCACGGCGGGCTAGGCCCACACGCCGGCAGGCGCCGGCCTATTTCCTTAGATTTAGCCTTCGGCCCAGAGGCCCCGCTGAAGGGCGGCGTGCCAGACGGCGCCGAAGACGTCGTCAATGGCGAGCGCGGTGGAATCAATCACGAGCGCGTCGTCCGCCGGGCGCAGCGGGGAGGCAGATCGCGCTTGATCGCGCTCATCCCGGGCCTGAATGCTATCCAAAAGGGCGCGGAGATTAGCATCTAAGCCCTTTTCTATCAACTGCTTATAGCGACGTTCGGCGCGAGCCGGGGCGCTGGCGGAGAGAAAAATCTTGAGCGGCGCCCCGGGGAAAACCACCGTGCCCATGTCCCGTCCGTCGGCCACGAGGCCCGGCGCCTGGGCGAAGTCTCGCTGCCGGGCCAACAGCGCCTCCCGCACCGGCGGCAAAGCCGCCACCTGGGAGGCGGCCTGCCCCGCCGCATCGGTGCGGATAGCCAGGGAGACGTCCTGATCCCCGAGCCATACCCCACCGCCGGGGGCAAAGCGCAAAGCCAGGGACCGGGCGCGGGCTGCTAGCGTTTCCGCATCATCCAGAGCCACCCCAGCCTGCTGCCCATCAAGGGCCAGCACCCGATAAAGGGCGCCGGAATCGAGAAAATGCCAGCCGAGGCGCGTCGCCAGTGCCTCGCATAGCGTGCCCTTCCCCGCGCCGCTGGGCCCATCGACGGTGATCACCGGTGCCTTAGGGGGCGTCATGGGCTTCTCCAAAACTCTCCGCTAGGGCGGCATCGCGGGTGGCCCGGGCCCGGGCGATGGCCTCGAAAAGCGCGGTGCCATCTTCCGCTGCAATGGCCCCGCGGAAGGTCCGTAGGGTCGCCTCAAAGCGATCCAAGGCCTCCAAGAGCGCCGGTCCGTTGGTGGTGAAAATCTGAGACCACATGGTGGGGTCGGAGCCCGCAATGCGGGTGAAATCCCGAAAGCCCCCGGCCACGAGGCGGAAAATGGCCTCCCGGTGGGGATCGGCGCCGAGGGCGTCCACCAGGGCGAAGGCCAGCAGGTGCGGCAGATGGCTGGTCCGGGCCAGCACCGCATCGTGCGCCGCAACGGACAGGGTTTCAATCTCGGCGCCCAGGGCGCTCCAGATCTGTTCGACCTTCCCCAGGGCTTCCGGGGCCGTGTCCCCGAACGGTGTCAGCACCACGCGTCGCCCTTGAAACAGAGCACCATCGCTCGCCGCCATGCCGCTTCGCTCGGACCCTGCGATGGGGTGCCCCAGCACCACCTGCCGCTGCAGGGCCGGCGGTAGGGCGCCGAGGGCATCCGCAAGGGGCCCCTTGACGCTGGCCACGTCCGTCACCGTCGCCCCCGCCGCCAGGGCCGGCGCGAGGGTGGGGAGCACCGCCGCGGCCGCCGCCGTAGGCATAGCGAGGACAATCACATCCTCCGGGCCCAGGGTTTCCGGCATGGTGAGGGCGTGAAAGACCCCGGAGGCCTCCGCCGCGGCGCGGGCCGGCGCTGCCGTATCCACCCCGTGCAGCGTCCACCCCCCTGCCGCCCGAAGCCCCTGCGCCATGGAGCCCCCAATGAGCCCCGTGCCAAGGATGGTGACCCGCCGCAAAACCCTAGGCCGCCAGCTGCGCGCGAACGCGATCGAAACTTGCGAGGAAGCGGGCCATCTCCTCTGGCAAGCCCACGCTCACCCGCAGGTGCTGGGTGAGGCCATAGCCCGCCACGGGGCGCACAATCACGCCCTCCTGCAGCAGCGCATCGTAGTAGGCCTTCGCCGCGCCCACTTCTATGGTCAGGAAGTTCCCGGCGCTCGGGATAAAGGGGATGGCCCGTTCGGTCATCGCGCCTTCCAAGGCCTGGAGCCCTTCCGCATTGAGGCGACGGCTTTCTTCCACGTAGCGGTGATCATCAAGGGCTGCGAGCCCCCCAGCCATCGCCAGGCTGTTGACGTTGAAGGGCTGGCGGAGGCGATTGAGAAGGCTAACGATCTCCGGGGCCGCCACGGCGTAGCCAAGACGAAGCGCCGCCAGGCCGTAGATCTTTGAGAAGGTCCGGGTCACGACTAAATTCGGATAGCGAGGCAGCAGGGACAGGGCCGTCCCCGACGCCGAAGGATGCTGGTACTCGCAGTAAGCCTCATCCACCACCACGAGCACCTGAGACGGCACGGCCTGAAGCAGGCTTTCAATCTCGGCGAGGCTGGCCACGGTCCCCGTTGGATTATTGGGATTGGCGATAAATAGGAGGCGCGTGGCGTCTTTCACGGCAGCGGCCATGGCCGGGAGGTCGTGGCCATAATCCTTGGAGGGCACGGCGCAGACCGTGCCCCCGGCCCCCGTAATAGCCAGGGGGTAAACCACGAAGGCGTGCTGATCGATCACCCCCTTCGTCCCCGGGGCCAGAAACACTCGGGCAATCAGCTCAAGCACATCATTTGAGCCATTCCCAAGGAGGATCTGATCGGGATGAAGGCCCTGCTGCGCCGCCAGCTTTTCCCGAAAGGTGTGGGCACTGCCGTCGGGGTAGCGGGATAAATCGGAGGCCGCGCGCGCCAGGGCCTCGCGTACGCTCGCCCCGGGGCCGCGGGGGTTCTCATTACTGGCCAGCTTAATGGCTTCCCGAATGCCGAGCTCCCGCTCGAGGGTTTCCACCGGCTTCCCCGGCTCATAGGGATGCATGGCCCGAATTTCCGGGCGAGCCTGCTGAAGAAGGGCGTCGAGTGCCTGTGCTGCCATGCTAAGTGCTGTCCTTGTAGGTCCCGTGGAATGGGAGTGATCGTGGTTGCGACTAGCGCTGCGGCCGAGGGTAGGAGCCCAGCACGCGCAAATCCAGGGCGAGCCTCTCGAGGGCGCCCAGGGCTCCTCGCACCGCGTCATCCTCGCGGTGCCCTTCTAAATCGACAAAAAAGGCGTAGGTCCATTGACCTAGCCGTGCCGGCCGGGACTCCACGCGAAGGAGGTTCACCCCTGCGGCACTAAAGGGCTCGAGGACGCGCAAAAGCGCGCCGGGCTCGTTCTTCGTGGTCACCACCAGCGACGTGCGATCGTCTCCGGAGGGCGCCACGGCTTGCCGGCCCAGCACGAAGAAGCGAGTGCAGTTGTCCGAGGCATCCTCTACGCAGCGCGCTTCGGCTCGGAGGCCATAGCGTTTCTGCGCGGGATCGCCCGCAAGGGCGGCGAGCTGCGGATTCTTCGCCACCTGCGCGGCTGCCTCGCCATTGCTGGCCGCAGGCACGCGGGTGAGCTGGGGCCAGTGTCGATCGAGCCAACCCCGGCACTGGGCCAGGGACTGGGGATGGGACCACACCGCTGTGAGCCCCTCGAGGGAGGCCTCAGGGTGAAGGAGAAAGTGCTGGTGAATGGGCAATTCTAGCTCGCCCACGATGGTAAGCGGCGTGGAGAGCAGCGCATCGAGGGACTGATTTACCACCCCTTCCGTGGAGTTCTCCACGGGGACGACGCCGAAGTCCGCTTGCCCCGCTTCCACCGCGCGGAACACCTCCGTAATGGAGGGGGCGGGGCGGAAATCGGCGAAAGCGCCAAAGTGCCGCTCCGCGGCCTGTTCCGTGAAGGTTCCCTCCGGCCCCAGGTAGGCCACCCGCTGCGGGGCTTCCAAGGCCAGGCAGGCGGACATCACTTCCCGAAAAAGGCCCGCGATGACATCGTCCGAAAGGGGTCCCGGATTCGCCGCGCGAAGCCGCGCCAGCACCGCCGCTTCCCGCTCGGGGCGGTAAAAAGCAAGGCCATCCCCTGCGCCAGGTTCGGCAAAGCGGCGCTTGACCTCGGCCACGGCCTCCGCAGCCCGGGCCCGAGCATTGAAGCGCTCGAGGAGCTCGCCATCGAGGCGGTCGATCTCCGCGCGAAGGGCCGCGAGGGCTTCCGCCTCCTGAGCGCCTTCGTCCCTAGCCATGGCTCGCTTCGAAGTCGGCCATGTAGGCCACGAGCGCATCCACCGCGTCCTGGCCCACCGCGTTGTAGAGGCTGGCCCGCATGCCGCCCACGCTCCGATGCCCCTTAAGGTTCATGAGCCCCGCGGCTTCGGCGCCGGCGAGGAAGGGCTTATCGAGACCGGGATCGGGCAAGGTGAAGGGCACGTTCATCCAGGACCGGTAGGCCTGGTCCACCGGGGCGGTGTAAAAATCCGAGGCGTCGATGGCCGCATAGAGCGTCTTCGCCTTGCGCTCGTTGCGCTCGGCCATCACCGCCAGCCCCCCCTCCTGCTCGATCCACTCGAAAACGAGCCCGGCGAGGTACCAGGAAAAAGTAGGCGGCGTATTGAGCATGGAGTCTTCGTCAGCGAAGCCCTTCCAGGCTAGCAAGGCCGGAATATCGCTGCGGGCGCGATCGAGGAGCTCGCGCTTCACGATTACCAGCGTCAGCCCCGCGGGCCCCACGTTTTTCTGAGCCCCGGCGTAGATCACGTCCCAAGCATTCACATCGATGGGCCGGGACAGGATCGTTGAGGAGAAATCCCCCACTAGGGACACACCCCCGGCATCGGGGGCCTCGGGAAATTCCACGCCGCCGATGGTCTCGTTGGCACACACGTGCAGGTAGGCCGCATCGGACGGCACGTTCCAGCTGGCGCGCTCGGGGATGGTGGTGAAATTCTCCCCTTCGCTGCTCGCCGAAACGACGACGTTCGCGTAGCGCCCAGCTTCCTTGATGGCCTTCTTTGACCAGGCACCAGTGTTCACGTAGGCCACGGTCTGCCCCGGGGTGGACAGGTTCAGGGGGACAGCGGAGAACTGCATGGTCGCCCCGCCCTGAAGGAAGAGCACGGCGTACTCCTCCGAAATACCCATGAGGGAACGCAGCCGCGCCTCCGCCGCTTCGGCGACGGCCAGGAAGGTGGATCCGCGGTGACTGACCTCCATGATGGACATGCCCGTCCCCTGAAAATCCAGGAGTTCTCGCTGCGCTCGCTCAAGCACGGCGGTGGGCAGCGCGGCTGGCCCTGCGGAAAAATTAAAAGCGCGGTTCACTCGTTAGATTCCTCTTGGTTATCAGCTGCGTCCTCTTCCGTTTCGACGATGCGCTCAAGGCCCACCAGCTGCTCGCCGTCGCGAAGATTAATGAGGCGAACCCCCTGCGTATTGCGACCGAGCACGGAGATTTCCCCCACCCGGGTCCGTACGAGCGTGCCCTGGTTGGAAATCAGCATAATTTCGTCGCCCTCGCCCACCTGCACGGCGCCCACCATGTCGCCGTTACGCTCGGTGGTTTGCATGGCGATGACCCCCTGCCCGCCCCGGCCCCGGAGGGGGAAGTCTTCAACCTCGGAACGCTTGCCATAGCCGTGAGCGCTGGCTGTAAGAATCATGGTGCCCGGGTCCGGGACGATGCAGGCGATGATGCGATGGCCGCTGCCAAGCTTCGCCCCGCGGACCCCCCGCGCCGTCCGGCCCATGGCCCGCACGTCCGATTCCTTGAAGCGCACGGCCTTGCCGGAGGAGGTCAGCAGCATGACGTCCCGCGTGCCGTCGGTGTAGACCGCGCGCACGAGATGGTTGTCTTCCTCAAGGTCGATGGCGATGAGGCCCACGGACCGCGGTCGAGAGAACTGATCGATGGGCGTCTTTTTCACCGTGCCATTCGCCGTGGCCATGAAGATGAAGCCCTGATCTTCGTTCTCCTTCACGGGGAGGAGCGTCGTGATGCGCTCGTTTTCCGCCAGGGGAAGAATGTTCACCACCGGGCGGCCCCGGGACGTGCGGGAGCCCTGGGGGAACTGATACACCTTCAGCCAGTACACCTTGCCCCGATTGGTAAAGCACAAAATGGTGTCGTGGGAATTCGCCACCAGCAGGTGCTCAACGAAATCTTCTTCGTTCACGGAAGTGGCGGCCTTTCCGCGCCCCCCCCGGCGCTGAGCTTCATAGCTGGTGAGGGGCTGAGCCTTGGCATAGCCCCGGTTCGACACCGTCACCACCATGTCCTCTTCTTCAATGAGATCTTCGTAGGTGAGATCTTCGAAGCTGCTGCGAATCTCCGTGCGCCGCTCGTCTCCATACTGCTCGAGGATTGCCACGAGCTCTTCCCGAATGACGGCGAGGAGGCGGGTCCGATCCCGAAGGATCTCGAGGTAGCCGGCGATTTCTTCCAGCAGCCCTTCGTATTCCTCGATGAGCTTGTCCTGCTCCATGCTGGTCAGGCGGTTCAGGCGGAGATCGAGGATGGCCTGGGCCTGCTGCGGCGATAGCCAGTACTGGCCATCGTGGAACCCGTATTGGGGCTCGAGGTCATCCGGGCGACAGGCTTCAGCGCCGGTGCGGGACAGGAGGCGGCCCACGGTTTCCGAGGCCCAGCCCCGGCCGCAGAGGGCTTCTCGCGCCTCCGCCGGCGTCGGGGACGCCTTAATGAGCGCGATGACCTCATCAATATTGGACAGGGCCACGGCCTGCCCTTCCAGAATGTGGCCCCGCTCCCGCGCTTTGCGAAGCAGGTAAATGGTCCGGCGAGTGACAACCTCCCGGCGGTGGCGGAGGAAGGCCTCGAGCATTTCCTTCAGGTTGAGGATCTTCGGCTGCCCGTCGACAAGGGCCACGCAGTTGATTCCAAAAACCGACTGGAGCTGGGTTTGGGCGTAGAGGTTGTTCAACACCACTTCCCCGGACTCACCCCGGCGTAGCTCAATGACCACCCGAAGGCCGTCCTTGTCCGACTCGTCCCGGAGCTCGCTGATCCCCTCGATGCGCTTTTCCTTCACCAGCTCGGCGATCTTCTCGATGAGCCGCGCCTTGTTCAGCATGTAGGGCAGCTCGGTGATGAGGATCGTTTCCCGATTCGTCTTCTCATCCACGAGCACTTCCGCCCGAGCGCGCACATAGATGCGACCGCGGCCGGTTTTATAGGCCTGCACGATGCCTGCGCGGCCATTGATGATGCCCGCCGTGGGGAAGTCCGGGCCCGTGACGATGTTCATGAGATCGTCGATGGACAGGCTGTCGTCGTCGATGAGCGCGATGCAGGCGTTGACCACTTCCGTGAGATTGTGGGGCGGTATGTTCGTCGCCATGCCCACGGCAATGCCGGAGGAGCCGTTCACCAGGAGATGGGGCACCCGGGTCGGCAGCACGGAGGGCATGTGGAGCGTTTCGTCATAGTTAGCGACGAAATCCACCGTTTCCTTGTCGAGATCGGCGAGGAGCGGCTCGGCCATCTTCGACATGCGCACTTCCGTATAGCGCATGGCCGCCGGGGGATCGCCGTCCACGGAGCCGAAGTTGCCCTGCCCATCTACCAGCAGGTAACGCATGGAGAAATCCTGGGCCATGCGCACGATGGTGTCGTACACCGCGGAATCCCCATGGGGGTGGTATTTACCGATGACCTCCCCCACCACCCGGGCCGATTTCATGTAAGGGCGGTTGTAGGTGTTGTTCAGTTCGCTCATGGCGAACAGCACCCGACGGTGCACCGGTTTCAGCCCGTCGCGGACATCGGGCAGGGCCCGACCGACAATGACACTCATGGCGTAGTCGAGGTAGGACTGGCGCAGCTCGTCCTCGATATTGACGGGTAAAACTTCCTTGCCAAGCTCTGACATTCAATACTCGCTTAGGATTTCTTGAAGACCCCACGGGCCCCTCCCGGGAGCGGCCCAAAGCCAGGGCGAAGCATACCATAAGCGCCCCCCAAGCGGCCCCCGGAAAGACGTCTAAGTGCTTGTCCTGGCGGGCGAAGAAACCGCACTTTGGGCTATACTTCGGCGCCCCGAAAAAGGAAACACGCCATGACCGGCCCGGAAGGGACCCCCACCCCCGTCACCACCGTCCTCTGCCCCGAGTGGGTTCTGCCCATGACCGATGAGGGGCCCTTTTGCCGAGAGGGCTGGGCGGTAGCGCTCGCCGGCGATCGCATCGCCGCCGTGGGTCCCCGGGAGGCCCTCACCGCACGCTGGCCCCAGGCCACGCGCCAGGCCTTGCCCAAGCAAGCCCTGCTTCCCGGCTTCATCAATGCCCACGGCCACGCCGCCATGAGCCTATTCCGGGGCTTTGCCGATGACATGGCCCTGGGCCCCTGGCTCGAGGAGCGCATCTGGCCCCTCGAAGGGCGCTTCGTGGATCCGGAATTCGTTGCCGATGGCACGGCCCTCGCCGCCGCCGAGATGCTTCGGGGCGGCACCACCACCTTCAGCGACATGTACTTCTTCCCCGAGGTGGCCGCCTCCGTAGCCCTGAAGGCCGGCCTTCGCGCCCAGCTGTGCTGCCCCCTCATCCAATTCCCCACGGCCTGGGCCAGCGGCGCGGAGGAAGGACTGCGGAAAACCTTAGCGCTGCGGGACGAGTACCGGGACAGCGAGCAGATCCAGGTGGCCTTTGGCCCCCACTCCACCTACGCCCTCGCGCCGGAACACATGATTCGCATCGCCACCCTGGCCGAGGAGCTGGATTTGCCCGTGCAGATCCACCTGCAGGAGACCGCAGCCGAGGTCGAGGACGCCATGAAAGCGCACGGCGAACGACCCACGGCCAGCCTCGAGCGCTATGGACTCCTCTCGCCCCGGCTGCAGGCCGTACACCTTACCCAGGTTAGCGACGGTGACCTCGAGCGGCTCCAGCGCTACAACGTTTCCGTAGTGCACTGCCCCCAGTCGAACCTCAAGCTGGCGAGCGGCTTTGCCCCCGTGGCGCGTTTCCTGAAAGCGGGGCTTCGGGTCGCTTTGGGCACGGACGGCGCGGCCTCCAACAATGCCCTCTCCATGCTCCGGGAGCTCCAGGTCGCCGCCCTTTTAGCCAAGGCCGTGGCCGGGGATGCCACCGCCCTGCCCGCGCACCAAGCCCTCCGCATGGCCACCCGCGGCGGCGCGGAAGCGCTGGGCATGGATGAGCGCCGGGGCCAGCTGGCCCCGGGCTTCGACGCCGATTTGGTATCCATCAGCCTCGCGGGCCTCGAGGCCCAACCGGTTTATCATCCCGAAGCTCAGCTGGCCTACAGCCTTGGCGATAGCGCCGTGCGCCACTGCTGGATTGCTGGCAATTCCATCGTAAAAGATGGAAACCTCACCACCCTCGATGAGGCCGACCTCATCCGCCGCGCCGAGCGCTGGAAACACCGCATGGGAGCCGCCTGATGGCCCAGGACAACATCGACCCTCAGGAAGTGGCGAAATTCGAAGCCATGGCCCACCGCTGGTGGGACCCAGAGGGGGACTTCCGCCCCCTCCACGACCTGAACCCCCTCCGCTGCCAATGGATCGCCGACCGCGCGCCCCTCGCGGACGCTCGCCTTCTCGACGTGGGCTGCGGCGGCGGGCTGGTCTCCGAGGCCATGGCTCGCTATGGCGCGGAGGTCACAGGGGTAGACGCCGCTGAAGGCCCCCTCACCGTCGCTCGGCTTCACGCCCTCGATGGGGGCCTCGAGATCCGCTATCTCCACAGCACCGTGGAGGGGCTCGGGGAAGGGGAGGCGCCCTTCGATGTCATCACCTGCCTGGAAATGCTGGAGCATGTCCCGGATCCGGGGGCAGTGGTCGCCGCCTGCGCTAAGCGTCTTAAGCCCGGCGGCCATCTGTTTTTGTCCACCTTGAATCGATCCCTGAAGGCCTGGCTCTTCGGGGTGGTGGGGGCGGAGTACGTCCTGAACCTGCTACCCCGGGGCACCCACGAATACGAGAAGTTCCTGCGCCCCTCGGAGCTCGCGGGCCTCGGCCGGAAGGCAGGGCTACGCCTCCAGGGCATCGCCGGGATCCACTATGACCCTATCCGCCGCAAGGCCTGGCTAAACGCCCGAGCCGATGTGAACTACCTCATGCACTTCACCCGGTGATCGCCCGTGAACCCAACGCTAAATACCTTCACCCCCGCCCCGGACCTGCTAGCCGGCCGCATCATCGCCATCACGGGGGCCACGGAGGGCATCGGTCGCGCCCTGGCTAAGGGTTTCGCCGGCCACGGTGCGACGGTCATCGCGCTGGCCCGCAATCTCGATCGGCTAGAAAGTCTCTTCGATGAAATCGTTGGGGCTGGCCATCCCGAGCCGGTCCTTCAGCCCACGGATCTTGAGGGCTTTCGTGCGGATCATGCCCAGCAGCTGGCCCACGCCATTGGCAATCAGTTCGGGCGCCTCGATGGGCTGTTGCACAACGCCAGCCTGCTAGGACCCCGCCTTCCTCTGAGCCACTACGATCCCGCCGCCTTCTCTCGGGTCATGACCGTAAACCTTGAAAGCGCCTTTCTGCTCACCCAGGCCTTCCTGCCGGTGCTGGAAGAGGCCACGGACCCCCTCGTGCTCTTCACGAGCTCCGGCGTGGGGCGGAAGCCCCGGGCCTACTGGGGGGCCTACGCGGTGAGCAAGGCGGGTACGGAGGCGGTGATGCAACTCTTCGCCGATGAGGGGGAGAATCTTTCGAAGGTACGCTTTGCGTCCATGAACCCCGGCGGCACGCGCACCAACATGCGGGCCCAGGCCTTCCCCGGGGAAGACCCCATGAGCCTACCAACCCCGGAGGACCTCCTTCCGGCCTATCTGTGGTGCTTTGGGGCCGCCCAGGACTTCGCGCTGAATGGCGCAGCGCTCGATGCCCGGGTCATGCTCGGCCTGAGCTAAGGCTGAGCTCGGTCCTAAACCAGGCCCGGATAGGGCACGAAAACCTTCGACTTGCCGATACGCCCCCGCTTCCCTTCGACGGTGGGAATGGGCAGCTTGAGCATGCGATAGAGGGCTTCGATTTCCTGGGGAAATAGCTCCATCCAGCGCCCCGCCAGCACCGTCGAGGGCAAAACCAGCGGCCCAAAGCGCACCCGCTTTAGCCGGCTCACCTCTAGGCCCTGGGATTCCCACAGGCGCCGCACTTCCCGATTGCGACCCTCCATGAGGGTCACGTGGTACCACCGGTTGGTACCCTCTCCGCCGTAGTACTGGACGTCGGAGAAGCGGGCCTCCCCATCCTCGAGCATCACGCCCTTGCGAAGGCGCTCAAGGACAAGCTCATCCACATCGCCGTGGACCCGCACCGCGTACTCCCGGTCAATTTCCTGGGAAGGGTGCATCAGCCCATGGGCGAGAGCGCCGTCCGTGGTGAACAACAGAAGACCACTGGTGTTGTAATCCAGGCGACCCACGGCCACCCAGCGGCCACTCTTCAGGCGCGGCAGCCGATCAAAGCAGGTGGGGCGACCCTCCGGATCCTTGCGGGTGCAAAGCTCCCCCACGGGCTTGTTGTAGAGCAGCACGCGAATGGCGGGAGCTTGATCATCAGCTCGACCAATCAGCTTACCGTCGACCTCAATGCGATCCCGGGAGCCCACCCGGCGCCCGAGCTCGGCTTGTTCACCGTTCACCCGGACCCGGCCCTCCGCAATCCAGGTTTCCAGCTCTCGGCGAGATCCGAGCCCGGCGCGGGCGAGGACCTTCTGCAGCTTTTCCGACCCTAAATCGCTCACGAGCGGGGCGCCTCCTCGTCATCAGCGGCGTCATCGGCGGCGTCATCGCCAGCCTCTTCGACCGCGCCCTCCTCTCGCTCAAAGGCGCCGGGATCGGCAATCCCCAGCACCGCTTCTAGCGCGACGGCCTCGGGGGCGGTTTCCCCATCGCTGTCCTCCAGGGGCAGTCCCAGGGACTTAGACAGCTGCTCGAGGTCCCGAATTTCCGCTAGGGGCGGCAGGGCATCGAGACTCTTCAGATTGAAGTAATCGAGGAAGGTCCGGGTGGTGCCATAGAGGGCGGGACGCCCGGGCACATCGCGGTGTCCAACGATGCGAATCCAGTCCCGCTCAAGAAGGGTCTTCACGATGTTTGAGGACACCGCCACCCCTCGAACGTGTTCGATATCGCTCCGGGTCAGCGGTTGCTGGTAAGCAATGAGCGCAAGCGTTTCTAGAAGGGCCCGGGTATAGCGAGCCGGGCGTTCATCCCAAAGGCGGCTTACCCAGGGTGCGAGCTGCTCCCGGACCTGAATGCGCCAGCCTGAAGCGACCTCCTTCAACATCAGCCCCGTGGGCTCGTAGCGCGCCTCAAGGGCCGACAGGGCCTCCCGCAGCTGGCCCTTGTCCACCGCATCATCAATCTGGAAGAGATTCATGAGGCGATCCAGGGACAGGGGCTCCCCTGCGGCAAGCAGGGCCCCTTCCACAACATTTTCTAGCAGCGCACTTGGCATCGTCACGATGGCAGTCTCCTAGCTTCCGTGGGCCCGGGCCCGAACGTGAATGGGGGCAAAGGGCTCGCTTTGCACAATTTCGATGAGCGATTCTTTGATCAGCTCCATGATCGCCAAGAAGGTCACCACGACCCCAAGGCGCCCTTCCTCCGCGGTGAAAAGGGTCTGGAAGGGCACGAAGTTCGTGCCCCCGGATAGGGCCTTCAGCACATCCCCCATGCGTTCCCGAGTGGAGAGGGCCTCGAAGCTGATCTTGTGGTTTTGGAACATATCCGCCCGGCGCAGGACCTCAGAAAAGGCTAGGAGGAGCTCCTTAAGCTCGACGTCCGGAAGGGGCTGCTGACGATCGATAGGCGGTGGCGTTGCGCTTCCCGGGAACACGTCCCGATCCACCCGGGGCAGCGCGTCGATGTCTTCCGCGGCCTGCTTGAAACGCTCATATTCCTGAAGCCGGCGAATCAGCTCGGCGCGAGGATCTTCCCCCTCCTCCGTCTCATCGAGCTGGGGCCGGGGCAGCAGCATGCGCGACTTAATTTCCGCCAGCATGGCCGCCATCACGAGGTACTCCGCCGCCAGCTCGAACTGCATGGCGTGCATAAGCTCCACGTACTGCATGTACTGCTGCGTGATTTCCGCCACGCGAATTTCGAGAATGTCGAGATTTTGCCGACGAATGAGGTATAGCAATAAATCCAAGGGGCCTTCGAAGGCCTCTAGGAACACCTCAAGGGCATCCGGGGGAATGTAGAGGTCCTTGGGAAGCTCGGTGACGGTCTTCCCTTCGACAATAGCGAAGGGGAACTCCCCCTGAGCCTGCCCCGCCGCGCGGAGCGTTTCGAGGCGCTTTCCGCCTTCCCA
>Ga0255770_10001126_pt1 | contig 24914 bp, 21 predicted proteins | sample 071ome_22_FD_179968 | JGI IMG/M metagenome (GOLD analysis project Ga0255770, IMG submission 179968) | Coastal salt marsh microbial communities from the Groves Creek Marsh, Skidaway Island, Georgia - 071404AT metaG (version 2) | ecosystem: Environmental > Aquatic > Marine > Intertidal zone >...
AGCCTGCCCGCGGATGAGGTGCCCGCCTGCGGCCCGGGCCTTGATTACATGCTCGAGGTCTTCCCCCTAAGCGACGTGCTGAAGGCCATGGTCATGGGCACGGGGAACTGCGCCGAAGTCACCTGGACCTTTCTCGGCTTGAGCATTCCGGCCTGGGTCCTGCTGTCATTCTTGGGGTTCATGGTGGGCAGCCTTTTGGCCCATCGCGGCGCCCGAGCGCCCCTCGCCCCCTGGGCCTAGGGGCGCAAAAACCCTATCCTTAGCGTTTCCTTCGCCCCCACCTCGGGGGCGCTGTCGTCCGCACACCGGAGCTCCCCATGCCTTCGATCCTGCGTCACCTTTTCCTGCTTGTGCTCGTCTTCGCCCTCGCCCCGGCCCAGGGACAGATCGCTCAGACCAAGAACGATTTTGAAGATAAATTCCGCCAGCTCGACGAAAGCTGGCCGACCCCCACGACCACCCGCAGCGCCACCGGCGCCCCGGGGCCGGCCTATTGGCAGCAGCAGGTGGACTACGACATCGACGTGCACCTGCTTGAAGAGGGGCGGCGCATCGAAGGGGAAGCGCGGATCCGCTACCACAACAACAGCCCGGAACCCTTGGCCTACCTCTGGTTCCAGATGGATCAGAACCGCTTCCGCCCCGACTCCGACGACAGCCTGACCCGCACCTTCGGGGACAAGGACCGCATCACCTATCGCACCCTACGCCGCGAGCAGTTCATGGCCGATGTCCCCGGCGGCTACGACCTCGGAGCCGTCACCGACGCCCAGGGCAAGGCCCTGCCCTTCGTGGTCCGGGATACGCTAATGCGGGTGGATCTCCCGAAGCCCCTGGCCCCGGGGAAGGAAACGGAGGTGCGCATCCAGTGGGCCTTCAACATCCAAGAGACCAACGCCACCGGCGGCCGCGCGGGCTTTGAGCACTTCGCCGAGGACGGCAACGACATCTTCCTCCTCGCCCAGTGGTACCCCCGGCTCGCCGCCTTCTCTGACTATGAGGGCTGGCACAACAAGGCCTTCCTCGGGAATGGGGAGTTCACCCTCGAATTCGGCGACTACGAAGTGGCCATCACGGTCCCCGCGGACCACGTGGTCGCCTCCACCGGCGTCCTGCAAAACCCTCGGGACGTCATGAGCGACGAAGAGCGGGCGCGCATGAAGGCCGCGGAAACGGCCGAGGACCCGGTCTTTATCGTCACCGCCGAGGAGGCCCTGGCGAAGGAAGGGCAGCGGGCCACGGAAGAGCGCACCTGGCGCTTTAAGGCGGAGAACGTCCGCGATTTCGCCTGGGCCAGCTCCCGGAAATTCATCTGGGACGCGCAGGGCTATGCCCAGGACGGCGAGGGCGTCGCCCCCGATCGGGTTATGGCCATGTCCTTCTACCCGAAGGAAGGGGAGCCGCTGTGGTCCCGCTACTCCACGGAGTCCGTGATCCACACCATGGAGGTCTACTCTCGCTACAGCTTCCCCTATCCCTATCCCACGGCCCAGTCCGTGAACGGTCCCGTGGGGGGGATGGAATACCCCATGATCACCTTCAACGGACCCCGCACCGATCCCCACAAGGACGGGGACCGCACCTACTCCCGGGGCGAGAAGGAGTTCCTGATCGGCGTGGTGATCCACGAGATCGGCCACATCTACTTCCCCATGACCGTCAACAGCGACGAGCGCCAGTGGACCTGGATGGACGAAGGCATCAACACCTTCCTCCAACATCTGGCAGAAATGGAGTGGGGCGAAGGCATGCGCTCGGACCGCGGCGACCCCCGCTACATCACCGACTACATGACCAGCAGCCGCCAGGTGCCGATCATGACCAACTCCGAGTCGATCTTTCAGTTTGGCAACAACGCCTATGCCAAGCCTGCCACGGCCCTGAATATTCTTCGGGAAACGATCCTCGGCCGGGAGCTCTTCGACTTTGCCTTCCGGGAGTACGCCCAGCGCTGGAAGTTTAAGCGCCCCACCCCCTATGACCTCTTCCGCACCCTCGAGGAGGCCTCCGGCGTGGACCTCGACTGGTTCTGGCGCGGCTGGTTCTACTCCACGGATCACGTGGATATCAGCCTCGACCGGGTAGTGAAGATGCGCCTTGATACCAGCGACCCGGAAATTGAAAAGGCCTGGGAGCGGGAGCAGCAGCAGGCCGAGCCCACCTACCGCTTCGGCGCCAAGAACGAAGCAGCGGGCCTCGTGCCGCGTACGGAGCGCTACCCCGAATTGAAGGATCTCTACGCCGAGAACGACGAGTTCACGGTCACCAACAAGGATCGCAATGGCTTTGACGAATTCCTCGAAGGCCTCGTGGATAAGAACGACAGCGATCCCGAGTGGCCCCGCCGGGTTTACGAGCGCGCCGTGGCGGAGAACGCGAACTACTACATCCTGGAGTTTTCGAACCTCGGGGGCTTGGTCATGCCTGTAATCCTCGGCATCACCTACGCCGACGGCTCGGAGGAAGAACTGCGCATGCCCGCGGAGATCTGGCGCCGTTCCCCCAAGAGCGTGCGCAAGCTCCTGGTCCGGGATCGGGAAATCACCCAGATCGTCGTCGATCCCCACTGGGAGACGGCAGACGTCAACGTGGAGAACAACCACTACCCGCGGCAGATCATTCCGTCCCGCCTCGAGATGTATCGCTACAAGCGCAAGGAGCGGAACCTCATGAGCGATCTGCGGGTGGAGCGGAAGACGGACACCCCGGACGCCACACCGGCAGAGGGGGCGGCTAGCGTCGCCGATGACGCCGTACCCATGACCGAGGAGTAGGCGCCCCGTGCTTCGGCGCGCCGCCCTTCTCCTGCTAGTGCTGAGCAGCGCGCCCCTGGGCGCGCATCAGCAGAAGGCCGCGCTTACTACGGTGCGCTACAACCCGCGCAGCGATGAGGTGGAGATCGCCCATCGCTTTGCCCTGCACGACGCCGAGCATGCCGCCCCGGAGGTGACCGGGGGGGATGCGATCCTCCGTTCGGACACGGCCCGGCAGTGGGCCTTCGCGCGTTATGTCCACGAGGCCTTCCGCCTGACGGACGAGCGCGGCGCGGTACTGCCCAAGGATCTGGTGGGGGTAGAGGTGGACGGCAGCCTGCTCTGGATCTATGAGACGCTCCCGGGAGAAGCCGGGCCGCGCATCGCGCGCATTCGCCACGAGGCGCTCCTCGCGCTTTGGCCAAGCCAGGAGAACTGGGTGAACGTGGTGGAAGCCGAGGGGGTGCGAACCCTCATCCTGCGGCGGGAGGCGCCGGAGCAGGCGCTGGCCAGCGCCCCGAGCCGCCCCCTGCCACAGTAGAGGCTTGCTAGGCGGTCATGCCGCCGTCAATCACCAGCTCCGTGCCCGTGATATAGCTGGCTTCATCGCTGGCGAGGAACACCACCCCATCCGCAATCTGCCGAGCCGTACCGGTTCGCCCAAGGGGCACGGCGACGGCCGCCATGGCGTCGATATCCACCGTATTCGCCCCCTCGGCGAGGGGAACGGCGTCGATCTTGCCCCAGATCGGCGTATCGATGATGCCCGGGTGCACGGAGTTCACGCGGATATTCCACCCCGAGCGCGCGCACTCCAGCGCAACCCCCTTGGTGAAGAGGCGCACCCCACCCTTCGTGGCGTTGTAGGCCGCCAGATTGGCGGCGCCCTTGAGCCCCGCCACGGAGGACAGATTAATGATGGCGCCGCCCCCGGCCTCGCGCATAGCGCGAATGCCGTGCTTCACCCCGAGGAACACGCCGTCGAGGTTGATCGCCTGCTGGCGCTGCCAGTCCTCAAGGGTCATATCGACGATGCTGCCGCCGATGCCAATGCCCGCGTTATTCACCAAAATCGACAGGCCCCCGAGGTCCGCTTGCACAGCGGCCACGACCTGCTCCCAGGCCGGCTCGGAGGTGACGTCGTGGGCGTAGAAGACCGCCTTTCCGCCAGCCGCCTCGATGCCCGCCACCACTTCCCGGCCTAGGGCTTCCTGGATGTCGGTGACGGCCACCGCCGCCCCCTCCTCCGCGAGGCGCTCGGCGCAGGCCCGGCCAATGCCCGAGGCCCCGCCGGTGACGAGGGCCACCCGTCCTTGTAAACGTGCCATGGTGCCCCTCCTTAGAGCATGTCGCCGCCGCAGGCCCCGGCGGTGGTGCCCGTAGCCTTGAAGGCCTTAATGACGTTCCGCCCCGTGGTCCACTTATGGACCTCATCGGGCCCATCCACCAAGCGTTGGGAACGAATGTGGGTGTACCAGGCCGCCAGAGGCGTATCCCGGGAGTAGCCCAGGGCGCCGTGAAGCTGGATGGCCGTATCCACCACCTTGTGCACCATATTGGCCAGGAACACCTTGGCGATGCCGTTCTCCTGGCGGATATCCATCTTGTTCTCCGCCTTGTAGGCGATGTGGAGCAGCATGAGCCGCGCGATGTAGAGCTCGCTAGCGCACTCCGCCAGCATGAACTGCACGGCCTGGCGCTCATCAAGGCCCTTGCCGAAGGTGGTCCGCTGGGTGACGTGGGCCGTGGCCATGTCCAGGGCGCGCTGAGCCATGGCAACGTTGTGCATGCCGTGGCGTAGGCGACCGTAGGCTAGGCGGTGCTGGCCCATGTTGAAGCCGTTGCCCTCGCCGCCGAGGAGGTTCTCCGCCGGCACCTCGAGATCCTTAATTTCCACCTCGGCGTGGCCACCCCCCAGGATGTGGGACAGGGGCCCTTCCAGAGCCATGGTGGGGATATCCCGCTTAATGTTGTAGCCCGGGTTGGGCAGCTCCACGATGAAGGTGGAGAACTGCTGGTGCCGCGGCGCGTCCGGGTCCGTCTTCGCCATCACCACGGCGATATCGGCAACGCTGGCTGCGGAGGAGAACCACTTCTCCCCGTTCAGCACGTAGGTGTCGTTGTCCTTCTTTTCCGCCCGGGTTTGCATGCCCGTGGCATCAGCGCCGGCGGCCTTCTCCGTCATGGAGTAGCAAATGCGCTTTTCGCCGTTCAGCAGGGGCTTAAGGAACTTTTCCTTCTGGTAGGGCGTGCCGTGCTCCAGGAGAGTCATCATGGTGGCGTCGTCCGGGCCCTGCGTATTCATGGACAGGGCGCCGAGGTAGCTCTGCCCCAGCTCCATTTGCACGAGGGCGTTGGCCAGCGGGCCCAGGCCCATGCCGCCGTACTCCTCGGGAATGAAGGGACACCAGAGCCCCTGGCCCCGGGCCTTCGTGCGCAGCTCCCCGAGCACGGTTTTGTAATCGTCGCCGTCGAGCAGGCGCTTTTCCGCAGGGATGCACTCGTCCTGCACCCACTGGCGCACGCGCTCCCGTAAAACCTTGGCTTCCGCCGGAATCTCAAAATCGATGGCCACAGCATCCTCCCCCTTTGGTGCGGCATGGACGGCGCACCCCTTGCGCCCCCTGTCTCGAGCCTAGCAGAGCGCACCGGTCCCTCGCATCACCGCTGCGGGGGGTGAGGGCGGGGTGCTAAACTCCGCGCTCCCACAGGCCACGGCAGAATTCCGCTCCCATGAATGATCGTTACCGCGCCCCCCTTCCCGGCTTTGACCTCGATTTCTATGACACCCGCGCCGCCGTTGAGGCCTTAAAGCCCGGCGCCTACGCCACCCTGCCCTACACGGCCCGGGTGCTCGCGGAGCAGCTGGTGCGCCGGTGCGATCCGGAAACGCTTGACGCCAGCCTCCTGCAGCTGATCGAGCGGAAGCGTGACCTCGACTTCCCCTGGTATCCGGCGCGGGTGGTGTGCCACGACATTCTGGGGCAGACGGCGCTGGTGGATCTGGCGGGGCTTCGGGACGCCATCGCCGAGCGCGGCGGGGATCCGGCCGCGGTGAATCCCGTGGTGCCCACGCAGCTCATCGTCGACCACTCCCTCGCCGTGGAGCACCCTGGCTTTGAGGAAGGGGCCTTCGAGAAGAATCGCGCGGTAGAGGAGCGGCGGAACGCGGACCGCTTCCACTTCATCAACTGGTGCAAGGACGCCTTCGATAACGTCGACGTCATCCCCCCGGGGAACGGCATCATGCACCAGATCAACCTCGAGAAAATGTCCCCCGTGGTGCAGGCCCGGGACGGCATCGCCTTCCCCGATACCTGCGTGGGCACGGACAGCCACACCCCCATGGTGGATGCCCTGGGCGTGATTTCCGTGGGCGTCGGCGGCCTTGAGGCCGAATCCGTGATGCTTGGCCGGGCCTCCATGATGCGCACCCCGGATATGGTCGGCGTGGAGCTGACCGGGCGCCTGGCGCCGGGGGTCACGGGCACGGACCTGGTCCTGTCCCTCACGGAATTCCTCCGCAAGGAGCGGGTGGTGGGGGCCTACCTCGAGTTCTATGGTGAGGGTTCTCGGTCTCTGAGCCTCGGGGATCGCGCCACCATCTCCAACATGACGCCGGAATACGGCGCCACGGCCGCGATGTTCGCCATCGACGAGCAAACCCTCACCTACCTGCGCCTCACCGGGCGCGAGGATGCGCAAATCGCCCTGGTCGAGGCCTACGCCAAGCACTGCGGCTTCTGGGCCGATGATCTGGACCAGGTCGAATACGAGCGGGTGCTCCGCTTCGACCTCAGCACCGTCACCCGCACCCTGGCCGGGCCCTCCAATCCCCATGCGCGCCTGCCCGTGAGCGAACTGGCAAGCCGGGGTATCGCCGCCCCCTTTGAGGAAAAGGCCGGGGAAATGCCCGACGGCGCGGTCATCATCGCCGCCATCACGAGCTGCACGAACACCTCGAACCCTCGGAACATGATTGCCGCGGGGCTTTTGGCCCGAAACGCCAATCGCGCTGGCCTCACCCGTAAGCCCTGGGTGAAGACCTCCCTGGCGCCGGGGTCAAAGACTGTGAAAACCTACCTGACGGAAGCGGCCCTGCTGCCGGAACTCGAGCAGCTGGGCTTTGGCGTGGTGGCCTTTGCCTGCACGACCTGTAATGGCATGTCCGGCGCCCTGGATCCGGTGATTCAGAAGGAGATCATCGACCGGGACCTCTACGCCACCGCCGTGCTCTCGGGCAACCGGAACTTCGATGGCCGTATCCACCCCTACGCGAAGCAGGCCTTCCTGGCCTCGCCGCCCCTGGTGGTCGCCTACGCCCTCGCGGGCTCCATTCGCTTCGACATCGAAAAGGACGTGCTGGGCACGGACAGCACGGGCCAGCCCATCCGCCTCGCCGATATCTGGCCGAGTGACGAAGAAATCGACGCCCTAGTGGCCGAGGCCGTGAAGCCCGAGCAGTTCCGGGACGTCTACGACCCCATGTTCCTGAAGGTCGAGGACGTCACCGATGCGGTGAGCCCGAACTATGACTGGCGGCCCCAGAGCACCTACATCCGGCGCCCGCCCTACTGGGAGGGGGCCCTGGCGAAGCCGCGCACCCTAAGCAGAATGCGCCCCCTCGCCGTGCTCGGAGACAACATCACCACCGATCACCTGTCCCCCTCCAACGCCATTCTGGCCAGCAGCGCCGCCGGGGAATACCTCGCGAAAATGGGCCTGCCGGAGGAGGACTTCAATTCCTACGCCACGCACCGGGGAGATCACCTCACGGCGCAGCGGGCCACCTTCGCCAACCCGAAGCTGCTTAATGAAATGTGCCGGGACGAGAAGGGCGAAGTGATCCAGGGGTCCCTCGCCCGCCTCGAGCCCGAGGGCACGGTGCAGCGCATGTGGGAAGTCATCGAAACCTATATGGAGCGCAGCCAGCCCCTATGCATCATCGCCGGCGCCGACTACGGCCAGGGCTCGAGCCGGGACTGGGCCGCCAAGGGCGTGCGCCTGGCTGGCGTCGAGGTGATTGTGGCCGAGGGCTTCGAGCGCATTCACCGCACGAACCTCATTGGCATGGGGGTCCTGCCCCTCGAGTTCACCGGCGGCGACACCCGTAACACCTATGCCATCGACGGTACGGAAAGTTTCAGCGTGGAAGGGGAGCTGGCCCCCGGGTCCCTGATGACCCTTGTCATCACCCGCACCAATGGTGATCGGGTCGAAGTGCCGGTGAAGAGCCGCCTCGACACCGCCGAGGAGCTCCACATCTACGAGGCCGGCGGCGTGCTCCAGCGCTTCGCCGAGGACTTCCTGGAGGCCCAGGGGTGAGCACCTTTAAGCCGCAGCAGAAAATCCGCGCCACCTATATGCGCGGGGGCACCTCGAAGGGGGTGTTCTTCAACGTCGCCGACCTGCCCCCCGAGGCCCAGGTGCCCGGGCCGGCCCGGGATGCCCTGTGCCTTCGGGTCATCGGCAGCCCGGACCCCTACGGCAAGCACACGGACGGCATGGGGGGGGCCACCTCAAGCACCTCCAAGGTGGTGCTCGTCAGCAAAAGTGATCGTCCGGGCCATGACGTGGACTACCTTTTCGGCCAGGTCTCCATCGATTCGCCCTTCGTCGACTGGTCCGGCAACTGCGGCAACCTGTCCGCCGCCGTGGGGCCCTTTGCCATCGCCGAAGGGCTGATCGACGCCGCCCGGGTGCCCGCGGAGGGCCCCTGCGAAGTGCGCATCTGGCAGGCCAACATCGAGAAAACCCTGCTCAATCAGGTGCCCATGAGCGGCGGCGCGGTGCAGGAAACGGGAGACTTTGAGCTCGACGGGGTGACCTTCCCCGCCGCCGAGGTGCCCGTGGATTTCCTCGACCCCGCCGATGGCGAGGGCGCGCTCTTCCCCACGGGGCAGCTCGTGGATCGCCTCGAGGTCCCGGGGATGGGCACCTTCGAAGCCACCATGATCAATTCGGGCATCCCGACGATCTTTCTCCGCGCCGCGGAGCTCGGCTACACGGGCACGGAGCTTCAGGACGCGATTAATAACGACGCCGCGGCCCTCGCCCGCTTCGAGACCATCCGCGCCCACGGCGCCCTGGCCATGGGACTGATCCAGGATGTCAGCGAAGCCGCCACGCGCCAGCACACGCCGAAGGTCGCCTTCGTGGCACCCGCCACCACCTACGCGGCCTCCAGCGGGAAACCGGTGGACGCCAGCAGCATCGATCTGTGCGTGCGCGCCCTCTCCATGGGCAAGCTTCACCACGCCATGATGGGGACGGCGGCTGTGGCCATTGCCACCGCTGCGGTTATCCCGGGCACGCTGGTGAACGAAGCCGCGGGCGGCGGCGAGCGAGACTCGGTCACCTTTGGCCACCCGTCCGGCACGCTCCGGGTCGGCGCCGAAGCAGCGGCCGGGCCCGATGGCAGCTGGGCCGTGAAGCGGGTCCGCATGTCCCGGAGCGCCCGGGTCCTTATGGAGGGCTGGGTGCGCATCCCGAGCGACCATGGCTGAGCCGGCCTCAGAACTCGTCGTCTTTGACCTGGACGGCACCCTGCTGAACGCCGATTCGGAAATCTCCGGCTTCACGCGGGAAACGCTGGCGGCGCTTCGGGCCCGGGGCATTCCCTACACCGTGGCCACGGGGCGCGCCCGCCACGGCGCCGCGGATCTTCTCGAGGGCCTGGGCTTTGACCATCCTCAGGCCTTCAAGAATGGGGTGCTGCTTTGGCACCCCCTAGAGGCCCTCTACAGTCACCATCATCATCTGCGCTTGGAGGAGATCCGCTCCGTGCTGGAGGCCTCCCGGGCGGAGGGCCTAAGTCCCTTTCTCGCGACCCTCGAACCCGGCAACGTCCATCGCATCTATCACGCGCCGGAGCTGAACGAGACGGAGCAAGCCCTGGCCCGGGCCTTTCGAGAGCGGGACCAGGTCGACCTGGCGGACCTTGCCACCCTGCCCGCCGATGCGGAAATCACCAGCATCAGCGCCCTGGGGCCCCGGGAGGCGGTGGAGCGCCTCGCCGCCGCCGTTGCCCCCTTCCCGGAGCTCGTCGCCTACGCCGGAGACGCCTTCGAGGGGCCAGGCCTCGGCTGGATCGATATTCACCACGGCGCCGGCACGAAGGGCACGGCCGTGGAAGCCCTCAAGGCCATGCTGAACATCGAGCGCCTTGTGGTTTTTGGCGACGGCAGCAATGATCTGCCCATGTTTGCCGTGGCCGATGAGGCCTATGCCCCGAGCAATGCGCGGCCCGAAGTGCGGAAGGCGGCCACGGCGGTGATCGGGCACCATGACGAGGACGGCATTGCCGCCTTCCTCCAGGAACGCTTTAACCTTTAAGCCCAGAAGCCCTTAGGAGCTTTGCCATGTCTCGCAGCCGCTCTCCCTTACGCACGCTCACGGCCCTTGCCCTCGGCGCTCTGACCCTTGCTAGCGCCACCCTGCGCGCCGATCACCACGGCGATGATCACGCTAGCCTTTGGGCGGCCATCACCGGGCCGGCCCGAAGCGCGGACAACGTACGCCGCGACGGCTATCGCAAGCCCCTGGAAACGCTTGAGTTCTTCGGCCTCAAGAAGGATATGACGGTGCTCGAAAGCTGGCCCGGCGGCGGCTGGTACACGGAAATCCTCGCCCCCTACCTGGCGGAGGATGGCCTGTTTATCGGCGCCACCTACGACCGTGACCCGGCCACCCAGCTCGAATGGCAGGGGCGCTACAACGCGAGCTTCGATGCCAAGCTGGCCGCGGACCCGGCGAGCTACGGGGCAGTGCAGATCAGCAGCCTCAAGGACGGGACCTCGACCATTGCGGAGGCGGGCTCCGTGGATCTGATCCTCGACTTCCGGAATGCCCACAACTGGCTGCGGCAGGGGGGCACGGTGCCCCAGGCCTGGTTTAAGGCGCTGAAGGCGGGGGGCGTGGTGGGGATCGTCGACCACAGCGCGCGCCCCGAGGTGGCCTATGACCCGGGCAACGGCTACCTGCACGAGAGCCAGGTGATCGAGGTGATGGTGGCCGCGGGCTTCCGCTTCCTTGGCCGCTCCGATCACCTTGCGAATCCCCTGGACCGGGGGAACCACGCCAAGGGCGTCTGGACCCTTCCCCCCACCCTGCGCCTGGGGGAAGAGAACCAGAACCACTACCTGGCCATCGGCGAAAGCCACCGCATGGCCCTGAAGTTTCTTAAGCCCGCCAACTAGCGGACGGGCTTTTCCCCCGTGGCCTGGGCCGCGCGGCGCGCCGCGCCGGCCTCGGCCAGGGCCGTTCGGTCCCGGATGGCCATGAAGTTCTCCCGCCAATGACGATCCTCGGCGGGATCCTCCACCCAGCGCTCCGGCGCCTGCACCGTAGTACGGGGGCCATAGGCCCGTTCTAAAAGGGTTAGGGCCTGGGCGAAGAGGCCCTTCTGCTCCGCCGCCGCCCAGGGCCGACCGCAGGGGTTGCCTAGGGGATAGTCGACGAAGAGGAACCGCGGTACGCCGCAGGTTTCCACGATGTCCCGGGCCGAGCCCACCACTACGGTGGGAATTCCTGCAGCCTCAAGATGACGTGCGACCAGGCTCACGGACTGGTGACACACGGGTCAAAGGGCAGCAAGGAAGGCGATATCGACCTGGTCTTCCTGAAGCCAGGAGAGGATCGCCGGCGCGTCCTCTTCCCGAGTACGGCGCTGGCTGTACTCCGTAGGTACCCCATAGAAACGGGGACTCACGCTCCCCAGCACGCCCTCGGCGACGGCGGCCTCCGCGGCTGCGAAGGGCAAGATGGTTTCCGGGTCATCCGTATGGGTCGCATCCCGATCCCAGAACATTTCCGTGTGGAAGGCCCCTCGGCTGGCGACGGGCTGGGCGTAAAGCATGCCCTCCCGGCCGTCGGCTCGGGGGGCGCGATCGGCGGTGGTGATCAAACCGAGGCGCAGCGACTTCAGGGGCCTGGGCAAGGGGGCAAAGGGCACGGCAGCTTCCGTGGCCCAGCGGTAGGGGGCTTCGTAGCCCTGGGCTTGGTAATACTCGCGGCTTTTGTCGATGTAGCTGACAAAGCGCGGGTGCGTGGTGGTCATCAGCGGCTCCCCAAATGGCAAATGCCTTAGGAGCCTAGCGCCTTTTCTTCCCCGCTGCCTAGGCGCCGCGCCTCAGGCGCCGGTGGGGGCGACGCCCCGGCGATAGGCCCAGAGGGGACTCCGAGCGATCACTGCAAGGATCACCAGCAACATGACCCCCGCCGGGGCGATCAGGGCTAGCCGCGGCCCAAGGCTCTCCACCAGATAGCCCGACAGGAGCGCGCCGAGGGGGCCCGCCCCCATAAAGGTGAGAGTGAAGAAGGCCATTACCCGGCCCCGCTGGCCCTCTGGGGCACCCTCCTGCATCAGGGCCCGGGCCATGGCCATCACCATGCCGCCGGTGACGCCCCAGCAAAAGTTGAAGAACAGCACCCAGGCAAAGCTCGGGGACAGGCCCATGCCGGACAGGCCCCCGACGCCGAGGAGCACGCCCAGGAGGAGCAACCGCCCGGGATGGAGCACATCGCCGTAGCGCAGCAGGCTCACCATGGTCAACACGGCCCCCACCACGTGCACCGCATTCAGCGCCGCCAGCTCCGCGGCCCCGGCGTTGAAGACATCCCGCACCAAGAGGGGAATACCCACCTGGAAGCTCCCCATAAAGAGCAGGCCCACGGCCAAGTTCATCAGCACCACGGTGCGCAGCGCGGGCACCGCGAGCACCGTTCGGATGCCCGCCCGAAGTCCCTGAGTGAGAGGTTCGGCGCTGACCGGCGCCGGCGGTGCTGCGGGCAAGCGGTGCCGAAGGGTCGCAAAACACAGGGCCCCAAAGGCCAAAAAGAGCCCTTGCAGGCTAAGTACCCCAAGGGGGCCCAGAGCATCGGTGAGCCCGGCCACCAAAAAGCCCAGCAGCTGAACCCCAAACTGCACCAGGGAAACCTGCACCACGGCGCGCTGAAGCCGATCCCCCGCAAGCTGCGCCAACAGCCCATCCCGGGCCGGGGTGAGGAAGGCCTGCACCACCCCCATGGCCAGGGCATAGACCAGCACGCGACTATAGGTCAGGGCATCCTGGGCAAGCAGCGCGAGGAGCCCCAGCACGGGCAGAAGGGACAGGCTTTGAGCCCAGGTGGCCAGGCGGGCCCCGCCCAGGCGATCCGCGGCCACCCCCGCCCACAGAATCAGCGCTAGCGTCGGCAGCATCATGGTGAACTGGGCCAGGCCGACCTTGTCCGGGCTCTCGTGCAGGGCCAGGGTCACGAGCCAGGTGAAGAACACCGTTTGCACCCCAAGGGCGGCAAACCAGCTTCCCGTCGCCAGCAGGTAAAGGGTAAGGGGGGGAAAGGAACGGGCTTTTGACACGGACAGGCTCGGCAAGCGGCGGTGCTCGAGTGTACGCCGATCCCTAGGGCAAAAAAAAAGGGCGCCTCGCGGCGCCCTTTTTCTGGAGCCTGGGTAGCCCTTAGGCGCCCATGGCCTCGAGCACCCGGGGAAGGGCGTCGACGAAGTGCTGCACGTCCGGGATCCGGCCCGTGCTGACCCGGGACCAACCGGTGTAGTCCCGGTAGATGCCGCGCACGAGCACGTTCTGCTTGGCCATCTCCTGACGGAAGGTATCGGCGTTCAGGCTGCCGAGGTTCACGAAGACGAAGCTGGTCTGGGAGGGGGCAGCGCTGAGGCCGTTCTTCTTGACCGCGTCATTGATCATGTCCCGGGCTTCCCAGATCTTGTTCCGGGAGTACTCGAGGAACTTGTGATCGTTGTAGGAGGCCACGGCCCCAGCCACGCCGGCCTGATTCATTGCGTAATCGCCAAGGCCAAAGCGCTCGATGACTTCAATCTTTTCCGGCGCCGCCATCATGTAGCCCACGCGCATACCGGCCATGCCGTAGATCTTGCTGAAGGTCTTCGCGACGTAAACGTCGTAGCCTTCCTTGACCAGGGACACCATGGAGTTCTTCTCCGGGTTGTCCGTGACTTCGTTGTAGGCCTCGTCCACCAGCACGGTGCACTTCTTGGACGCCTTGATGCAGAAGGCCCGGAGCTCATCGGGATCGGACATGATCGCCGTGGGGTTGTTCGGGTTGCAGATCTGCACCATGGACACATCGTCGGTGATCGCGTTGTAGAGCGCATCGAGGTCGACGGTGAGGTCCTTCGTTTTCGGCAGGCGCTTGATCTCGCCAATACCCTGGCTGATCGCCTTTCGAGAGGTGGTGTCCCAAAACAGATCCGCACCCAAAATCTTTCCTTCCCGTGCTTTCTCAAGGGCTAGGGAGGTTAGCACCCCGGAGGAGCCGGAGCTCAGGGAGATGTGATCTCGGGTCAGGCCGTTTCGCTCGGCGATCATGTCCTTGAGCATGGGCACGGTGGGGCCCACGTAGTAGGCGCCCTGGTTGATGGCGGCGGTCATCGCTGCCACCGCTTCCCGGCTGGGGCCGTAGGGGTTTTCGTTGGCATTGAGCTTAGCTACGCCGGTGGCCGGGCCGTAGCGCAGGTCTAGGCCTGCGGCCTGGGCGCTCGGCGCCAGCGTGACCAGCTGCCCACCGCCCACGGCGGCGGCCGCCGCGACGAGGGAGCTTTGCCCGAGAAAACGTCGTCTGGAAAGTTGGAAGCTCACGGTTTAGTCCTCACTTGTCGCTTAGGAAAGCCATGGCGCAACGCCATGATTCGTACTTACACAAATTTTTGGAACATGGTCCCGGAAATCATCAGCAAATACAGACCGAAGGCTCGCTTAAGATGCACCTCGTTCAAACGCCGTGCAATACGCGCACCAAGCGGGCTGGTAAACAGGGTCATAAAGGAAATGGCCAGGAGCGCCGGGATGTGAATGTAGCCCAGGGCCCCCTCCGGGAGCGGCTTGGGATCGAGGATCCCCAGGGCCAAAAAGCCGAGGGCACCCGGCACCGCGATGATGAACCCCACCCCCGCCGCCGTGGCCACGGCCTGATGCGCCGTACGCCCACACACCACCATGGTCACCACGAAGGGCGTGCCCCCACCAATGCCCAGGAGCGCGGAGAACCCACCCAGCGCCGAGGCCAGCAGCGCAAGGCCGCCTCCCGTCGGAAGGTTCCAAGGGTTGGCGTCCCGCCGAAACCAGCCGGGAAAAATAAAGTAGATCGAATAGACGGCCACGCCGACGGCGAAGACCAGCACCAGGCGCTGCGCGTCCACCTTAGACGCCACCCAGAGCCCCACGCACACCCCCAGGGTGAGCCAGGGCGCCCAGCTGCGCAGCACCGCGAAGTCCACGGCGCCATGGCGGCGATGGGCCTGCACGGCGCGCACGGAGGAGACAATGATGCTCGCGAGGGAGGTCCCAACAGCAGTGTGCACAAGCGTATCGGGCGCATCCGTGAAGATGGGGAGAACAGCGAGCAGGGTGGGCACAATAATGAACCCGCCGCCGACGCCAAAGAGGCCCGTGGTAATGCCCGCGATGCCCCCCGCCCCCAAAAGGGTAAGAACCATCACCAGCGTATCGAATGTAAAGCTCATGAAACCGCGATTCCCCGTCAGTGTAGCGACTCAAACTGCGCGCCCCCTCCGCAGGATGCGGGGGACGCAAGAGTCCAGCACTGAAGCCCCTCCCAAGACTACGCACTTGACCAGCCCCCGCCTTCGCTGGGAAGGGAGAGCCTGCTGTAAGAGAGGTGACTTAAGCACGATTGGAGAGCAGGTTCTATGCCAGCTCTGCAACACCCTACAGCTCAGTTATTTACAAATTACAACAACTTCGAAGGCCGTAAAAGCGATCCTCTTTGGTGCATAAAAACTCCTTTATGCACCAAAAGGGGAAACGTTTTTGCTCCGAAGTGGCGCTAAGGGGAAAAGCGTGCGAAGCCCGCCCGCCCTTTCGCTACACTTACCGTCCCGAATCCCCAGCCGGTCGCGAACGCCATGGCCCCTGCGCTATACGATGATCTCCGCCAGCGCCTAGACGCGCTCTGCGCGGGCGAATTCGACCCCATCGCCCTCATGGCTACCGTAGCCTGCGAGGTGCACCAGGCCCTACCCCAGGCCGATTGGACGGGCTTTTATCGCGTGGTCGCTCCGGGGCTCCTCAAAATTGGTCCCTACCAGGGCGGCCACGGGTGCCTGACCATTCCCTTTGACCGGGGGGTCTGCGGCGCCGCGGCGCGCACCGGTCAGGCCCAGCGAGTGGACGACGTCCACCAGTTCCCGGGACACATCGCCTGCGCCGCCAGCACGCAATCGGAGCTCGTGCTGCCGGTGTGGAATCGCCGCGGCGATCTACTCGGGGTCTTCGATATCGACAGTGATCAGCCTGCGGCCTTCAGCGAAGCCGATGAGCGTGCCCTAACCACCCTCCTCGCACGTTGCTTCGCCCACTGCGCTGGCCCCGCCTAGGGCGGTTGCGCCAGCGGCGATGGGTCGCCATGCTCCCCGCTAGGGATTGCCCCGGATAACGATAAGGATAGGTTGCTATGGGAATGCTCATGCTGCTCGCGGGGCTGTTGCTGTGGTCCTTCGCCCATCTCTTTAAGCGTCTGAACCCGGCGAAGCGCGAAGCGCTGGGGGATCGGGGCCGGGGCCTTGCCGCCTTGGGCATCGGCGCGGGGCTCGTGCTGATGATCCTAGGCTACCGCAGCGCCCCCTTTATTCCCGTGTGGTGGCCCCCAGGGGGGATGATTCACGCCACTAACTTGCTGGTACTGCTCGCCTTTTGGTTCTTCGCCCTGTCCATGGTGCCGGGGAAGCTTTCCGCCAAGGTGCGCCACAAGCAGCTGACGGGGGTGAAGCTATGGGCCACGGGACACCTCCTGGCGAACGGCGACCTCGCCGCCATGCTGCTCTTTGGCGGCCTCCTCGCCTGGGCCGTAGTCACCGTCATCGTGATTAAGCGCCAGGCGCCGGAATGGGAGCGCCCCGCGGCGCCGTCCCTGAAGTACGACCTCCTCGCCTTCGTGATTGCCCTGGGACTCTTTGGGGCCGCCGCCTGGGCCCACACCCAGCTCGGCATCTATCCCTTCCCCCGCGGGGGCTAAGCGTCGAGGGGTAACTCTCGATGCCAGAAGGCCAGCATGTCGGCGCGAAAGAGGGCCGGCTCCTCCTCACTCCGGGCCCCTAGGTGGGCGCCCTTGCGCCCGTAGCCCGCTTTCATGGCTGCCACCATGAGGTCGCGCTCGGACAGCCTAGGGTCCGGGGCCAGGCCGCTCGGCGCCAGGAAAACCCCCTCGTCGGTGAGGTAGGCCGTGGGCGCCGCCGGTGCCACGGCAGCCTCGGGCTCGAGGGCGACGGGCTCCTCGCGATCAAAGCTGTGATGGGCGCCGGGCACCACTCGCCAGGACACGGCGCCGCCCGTCAGCCGCATGGCATTGAGATAGCCCTGCATCTGCTGCGCGGAGCACCACTCATCAGCATCCCCGATGATCCCGCGCACCGCCGTGACGCCAACCTCGGGATTTAGGAACTGGTGCCCGCACCAGGGGTAAACGGCGTAGACCCCAGCCAGCGCCGGCCCCCCCGCCGCTTCCCGGAAACGGGTAACGGCGGCCTGAAGCACCGCGCTACCCCCGCGGCTATGCCCCTGCACCCCCACCTGCCCGTCCCGTACCTCGGGGCGCTCGGCCAGCAAGGCCGCGGCCCGACACACGTCGAAGGCGCTGGCGGCAAAGGTGTATTGCGCCTGATTGGCCACCGTGGAGGCCACGGCCCGGCCCCCAAAGGGATCGAGCACGGCGGTGGCATAGCCCGCCCCGTGCAAGGTTTCCGCATGGGCGCGGTGCGATTTCGCCACTCCGACGCTTCCCGGGACCACGAGCACCAGGGGTGCGGGCTTCGGCTGGGGAAAGAGCAGGCCCTGCAGCGCCACCGGGCTTTGGTCGAGGGCGCCTAGGCCGTCGCGCAGCACGGCCTGATAGCTCTCCGGATTCGCGGACGGGACGGTAAAGGGCACGCCCTCGACGCCGGAGGCAAAGCGGTGGGCAAGGTTGGTCATGGGGCAGTCTCCGAATCCCCGGCGGTAAAGGCCGGATTGAAGCGCCGGGCCACGGCATAGACCCCAAGGCCCAGGGCGACGATGGCCAAACCCAGGAGCGCCTCCCGGGTTTGGGCTTGAAGTAGATAAACCATGGTCCACCCCGTTAACCCCAGATAGATCAGGGGCGGCAAAGGGTAGAGGGGGATGCGATAGGGTCGGGGCCGGTCAGGCTGGCGCCAGCGCAGCAGGAAGGCCCCGGCCACGGCCATGAAGGAGTTCAGCCCCAAGGTGAAGCCGGCAAAGATGAGGATGGACTCAAAGGAGCCGGTCAGAATAAAGGCCATGGCCAGGGCTGACTGCACGTAAACGGCCCGGGCCGGCAGCCCATCGGCATTGGTCTTTGCCAAGCTACGAAACAGGGGGAAGTCCTCCCCCACCACCTGGAGCACCCGCGGGCCCGCCAAGGTCATGGCGCTGACGGTGGAAATCAGCAGCAGAGCCAGCACGGTCCCCATGAGGGTTGCCCCCACGGGACCAAAGACACTTTGTGCCGCGATATAGCCCACCTCCACCTTCCCCACCATGGCCTCCGCCGGGGCGACCAGGAGAAAGGTGACGTTCAAGGCCACATAAAGCAGCGCCACGATAGCCGTGCCAAAGGCGAGGATACGGGGCAGGTCGCGCTGCGGATTTTCGAGCTCGCTCGTGAGGTAGGTCGCCGCGTTCCATCCCGTGTAGGCGTAGTTCACGTAAATCAGAGAGACGGCAAAGGCTGCGGAGAACACCTCACTCCCGGCTTCCAAGGTGGGCCAGAAGCTGACGGGCTGGGGGGTCTCGAGGCTCAGGGCCGCGGCGAGGCAGAACAGCACGATGAGGGCGATTTTGAGCACGGTAAAACTGCGCTGCACGCCTCCCGAATGGCGCCGGCTATTGGCATGAATCACCGTCAGCACGCCCACCAGGCCCAGGGCTAGGGGGGTCGCGGACAGGTCGGGGAAGATGCTGGATAGATAGGTACCAAAGGTAATGGCCGCCAGGGCCACGGGGGCCGCAAAGCCTACGGTGAAGGACACCCACCCCGAGGTGAAGCCCGCGGCGGGATGGTAGACCTGGCTTAGAAAGTTGTACTCGCCCCCGGACCGGGGCAAAGCCGCCCCGAGCTCCGCGTAGGTGAGGGCGCCGCAGAGGGCGGTGAGTCCGCCCACGACCCAGAGGGCAATGAGGGCAAAGCCCGTGTTGAGGGTCACCAGCTGAAAGCCGAGGGAGGTAAACACCCCCGTGCCGATCATATTGGCCACCACCACGGCCGCCGCCGTGGCCGCACTGAACCCTGCCACCGGAGCCACTTTACTCATGCGTTTGTCCTTTTTCGGGCGCATCCGTGAGCCATTGAAGGATGGCCGGCCAAGCCGTCCGATCCTGGCGAAGGAAAAGGTGCCCCCCCTCAAACACCTGAAGGGCGGCCTGGGGCAAGGCCGCCGCCAGCGCCTCCATGTTGGCCAGGGGCGCGATGCCATCGAAACGTCCCGCGCACAGCAGCGTGGGCAGGGTCAGCCTCGGGAGGGCGTCGTGGCAGTCGTGGTCCTTCCGGGCCGCGAGCTGGAGCGCGGCCCCCCGGATCAGCGCCGGATTGCTGACCCGACGCGCACTCTGGCGCTGTGCATCTTCCCGCGCAGGGGCGAGGCGTTCCTCCTGCTGCGCCTGCCAGGCGGTGTCGTGGCGAAGGTCGCTCACGGCCAGCTTGGCGGCAAAGCGCACCCCGGGGGCCAGCTTTTCCAGCTCGTGCAAGGGATAGGAGGCGCCGCCGGCACCGCCGGAGGAGGTGCAGCACAGCACCAACTTGCTGACCTTCTCCGGATGGCGTAGGGCGAAGTGCTGCGCCACCATGCCCCCGAAGGAAATGCCCACCACGGGGATGGGCGGCAGGCCCAAGGCGTCATGGAGCGCCGCGAGGTCATCGGCGTAATCCGCCATGGTATAGGGACCCGGCGGGACGTCGCTGCGCCCCTGCCCTCGTTGATCGAGACTCCACACGGTAAAGCGCTCCGGGAGTGGCCCATCGAGGGGCCCGGGACGCACCCGCAGGTCCGCCCCCGTGCCGCTCACCAAAAACAGCGGATCCCCGGCCCCGGCGCAGGCCGTTTGTAGCGTAAGCCGGGCCGTTTCGACCCGGGCTTCCCGGAGCGCTCTCATGCCGCTTCGAGGGCGCAGCCGTCAAGGGTGATGCGGTGCATCTCCCGGCGCTGCCCGTGATAGTCGTTGACCGCGTAGTGCCAGGTGCTGCGGTTATCCCAGAAGGCCACCATGCCCGGCGCCCAGCGCACCCGGCATACCCCCGGGGCCGCGGAAATGTGCGCGTAGAGCTGGCGCAGGAGGGGCTCCGATTCCAGATCGGTCCAGCCCTCAAAGCGAAGGGTGAAGGCCGGATTCACATAGAGCGTGGGCCGGCCGCTTAGGGGATGGCGCACCACCACGGGATGAACCACATCGGCGAGGCCATCTGCCGTCGCTGCATTCCCCAGCCGATCGCCGTCCACCTGGGCCGCCGTGGCCGCCGCGGCGCCGAAGATATGCTTCGCCGAGTGCACGGCACGTAGCCCCCGAAGCATCGCCTGAAAGCCCGGGGACAGGCGATCAAAGGCATCGCTGGTGTTTAAGAAGAGCGTATCGCCCCCGGTCTCCGGCAACTCTCGAGCCACGAGGATCGACCCCAAGGCCGGGTCCGGGTCGTAGGAATGATCCGTGTGCCAGCCACCCCCGATGTTTTGGAGCTGCTCGCGCTCCTTGCGCACCATGGCAATTTCCGGGTGCGCGGGATGGCTTTCAAAAAAGCGATTGATATTGATGCGGCCAAAGCGCTCAGCGACGGCAATATGATCCTGTTCGCTGAGCTGCTGCTCATGGAAGATCAACAGGCCATGGGCGGCGAAGGCCGCCTTCAGGGCGTCGAGCCCGGCCTCATCCACCTGGCGCAAATCCACGCCGTACACGTCGGCGCCCGCGGATGAGCGCGCTTCAATCTTCATGGTGCTTTCCCCCCACCCCGTTGAACGTCCCCGGTTGACCGGTCTGCCCGACCCCGCTAGCGTCCCTGCGCTACCGCCGGAGCTCCCCATGCTGACCTTTTCAAATGTGTATTGCCGCCGTGGAGAGAAGGTCATCTTAGATGGCGTCTCCTTCACAATCCACGCCAAGCAGCACGTCGGCCTCGTGGGCGCCAACGGCGCCGGGAAGTCCTCCCTCTTTGCCCTGATTCGGGGCCAGCTGCTGCCCGAGGACGGGGACGTCTCCTACGCGGACCGCCTTCGCCTCGCCCACCTGGCGCAGCAAACTCCGAGCTCGGAGCGCAGCGCGCTGGACTTCGCCCTCGACGGCGACCGAGATCTCCGACGCATTCAAGGGGCCCTGGCCAAGGCGGAGGAAAGCGGAGACAGCGAGGCCATCGGCCGGCTCCACAGCGAGCTCGACGCCATCGATGGCTACGCCGCGGAAGCCCGGGCCGGCGCCATCCTCCACGGCCTCGGCTTTCGCGGCCAGGATGCGCAGCGCCCGGTGAACAGCTTCTCCGGAGGCTGGCGCATGCGCCTGGCCCTCGCCCAGACGCTCATGACCCCAGCGGACCTCTATCTTCTCGATGAGCCCACCAATCACCTCGATCTCGACGCCACGCTCTGGCTCGAGCACTGGCTGAAGAAGCTGGATGCAACGCTCCTCATCATTTCCCACGATCGGGATTTCCTGGACGAGACCGTCGCCTACGTGGCCCACCTCGAGAACAGCGCGGTGACCCTTTACCGGGGGAACTACTCAAGCTTCGAACGCCAGCAAAGCGAGGCCCTGGCGCTACAGCAGCAAACCTTCGTGAAAAGCCAGAAGCGCATGGCGGAAATTCAGCGCTTCGTGGACCGCTTTCGGGCAAAGGCCACCAAGGCCAAGCAGGTGCAAAGCCGGCTCCGCACCCTCGAGCAGCTGGCGGCGAATGCGGCGGTGCACGCCCGATCGCCCTTTCGCTTTGCCTTTCGCAATCCGGAAAAGCGCTCGAACCCTCTGGTGGAGGGGGAAGGGCTGAGCCTCGGCTACGCCCCCGAGGTCATCCTCGAGAAGGTGCGCTTTCGCATCGCGCCGGGGGCGCGCATTGGCATCCTCGGGCCGAACGGGGCGGGGAAATCCACGCTTCTGAAAACCCTAGCGGGGGACCTCGCGCCCCTCGCGGGGACCCTAAGCTTCGGCCACCACGCCGCCGTCGCCTGGTTCGCCCAGCACCAGATGAGCCAGCTAAAGCCCGATGCCCCGCCCCTGGCCCAGCTGCAAGCCATCGACCCCACGGCCCCGGAGCAGGCCCTGCGCAATCACCTCGGGGGCTTTGGCTTCGGGAAGAATGCCATGGAAAGCGTGGCCTACCTCTCCGGCGGGGAGCAGGCCCGGCTCGTGCTTGCGCTGCTTGCGTGGCAAAAGCCCGCGCTGCTCCTGCTGGATGAGCCGACGAACCACCTGGACATGGAAATGCGCCAGGCCCTCGCCCTGGCCCTGGCCGATTTCGAGGGGGCCGTGGTGCTCGTGTCCCACGATCGCCACCTGCTTCGGGAAACGGCCGATGAGTTCTGGCTCGTGGCTGACGGGGCCGTGGCCCCCTGGACCGGCGATCTTCAGGACTATGCGCGATGGCTGCTCGATCGGGGGCAAGGGTCCGGGCCCGCCAAGGCGCGGGACGAGGACGCGGCCCATACGCGAGCGGCCCGGCAGGAGGAGAAGCGCACAGCGGCGGCGCAGCGGGCCGCCCTGGCGCCGCTGCGGAAGAAAATTCAAGCCACGGAGCGGGCCTTAGAAGCGGCGGAGGCTGAGCTGGCCGCCCTCGAAGCGCAGCTGGGCGATCCTGCCCTATACGATGATCCCAAGCAGAAGGCGCAGGTCTCGGCGCTCATGCAGCGCGCCGGCCAGGCCCGCCAGGACCGGGAGACCCTGGAAGGGGAATGGTTGGCGCTAAGCGAGGAATACGAAGCCCTCGGCGGTTAGCTCGGAGACTGGACCTCTGGGGTCATGACCCCCATCAGGGTTTCGAGGCGGGCCAGGTCTTCTTCCCCTGGGGTTCCAAAGGCCTCAAGCAATTCCGCTTGCCGCGCCTCCACGGGAAGGCGCATCTCCGGGTGGGACAGGAGCCAAAAGCGGCCTTCTCGAATGCCCTCGGCCACCAGCTCCCCGATGCGCGCTGGGGGAATGCTGGCCGCCATGGCCCGGCGCATGCGTCCGATCTGATCCTCCGCGGCCGCATCGGAGCCCGGATCGGCGAGGGCCTCGGGGCGGATGCGTTCGCTGCGGACGATGTCCGTGTCCACCATGGCCGGGCACAGCACGGACACCCCAATGTCCGTTTCCGCCAGATCGGCCCGAAGGGCCTCGGAGAGTCCTACCACCGCGAACTTACTGGCGTTGTAAACGCCCATGCCCGCTCCGGCGGTCAGCCCCGCCATGGAGGCCGTGTTGACGATGTGGCCCCCTTCTCCCGTGGCCTTGATGCGCGGCAGCACGGCCTGGAGCCCGTTCACCACGCCCCCCACGTTGACGCCGAGGATCCAGTCCCAGTCCGCGTAGGTCATGGCATCTAGGGGGCCGCCGCGATACACCCCGGCGTTGTTGCACAGCACGTGCACGCCCCCAAAGGCGGCCACGCAGGCCTCCGCCGCGGCTTCAAAGGCGTCCCGGTCGGTGACGTCGAGCTCTGCCGTTTCGATGGGCACGTTCCGCGCTTGGAAGGCCTCCTTCAGCGCAGCGAGGGCGGGGCCGTCCACGTCCACGGCAAAGATCTTCATCCCTTCCCCCGCCAGGGCCTCTGCCATGGCTTTTCCTAGGCCGCTGCCGGCCCCCGTAATAAAGGCCACCCGGCCCGCCATCTCAAACGCCATTAGTGCTCTCCCCCAAAACGTGTCTGCCTTCCAGTGAACGCGAGGCCAGGGCTCAGCGCAAGGCTAGCGCCACAGCCCATGCCAGTGGCGCAGAAAGTCTAGGGCCTTCTCCGGCGCGTGGGCCTTGCGCCAGGCGCTGGCCACCGCCTTATTGAGCTCGGCGTAGGTGGGATAGGCGTGGATCGTGCCCATAATCTTCTTCAACCCGAGGCCGTGGGTCATGGCCAGCACCCAGGGGGCCAGCAACTCCCCGGCCCGAGCGCCAACGATGGTCACGCCGAGGATGCGGTCCTTCCCGGGCGGCGTCAGCACCTGAATAAAGCCCGCCGTTTCCCCCTCGGCGATGGCGCGATCGTTGTCGTCATAGCCCACCCGGGTCACGGTCACGGAAAGGCCCTGCGCCTGGGCTTCCCGCTCCGAAAGCCCCACCCGCGCCACCTCCGGCGCGGTGAAGGTGACCCACGGAACGACGGCCCCGGTCCACTTAAAGGCTTTTAAAGGCCGGAACAGCGCGTTCATCGCCGCGACATAGGCCTGATCCGAGGCCATGTGGGTAAATTGATAGGGGCCCACCACGTCCCCACAGCCATAGATTGTCGGGATGGATGCGCGCAGCGTCTCATCCACGGCCAGGGCGCCGTTGGGGAGGCGCGCCACCCCAAGGGCGTCTAGACCCAAGCCCTCAGTGACCGGGCGTCGCCCCACAGCCACCAGTACGCGGTCGAAGGGCAGGGTCTCCCCGCCGGCGAGGGTGAGGGTCCCCGATCCCAGCGCCGCCCCAGGGGTAAAGGCTTCCGCCTTGGCGCCGAGGCGCAGCGTGATGCCCTCCGCGGCCAGCGCTGCCGCCACCACGGCCCCCACCGCGTCGTCCTCCCGAGGCAGCACCTGGGTCGCCTGGTCCACCAAGGTGACCGTCGATCCGAGGGCCGCCAGGCTTTGGGCCAGCTCGCAGCCAATGGGGCCGGCGCCGAGGACAAGGCACCGTTCCGGGGCCTCGGTCAGCTGCCACAGCGTATCGGAGGTTAGGGGGTCGCAATCCCCAAGCCCGGGGATGGGGGGCACCAGGGGTTCCCCGCCGGTGGCCAGAATGATCGCCCGGGCCGTGCGCCGGGTGCCATTGACCTCCACGGTCCAGGGATCGACGAGGGTTGCGGTGCCCTTGAGCACCTTCACCCCAAGACCCTCGTAGCGCTCCACCGAATCCTTGGGTTCGATGGTGGCGATGGCGCGATGCACCTGTCCCATGACCTCGGGGAAATCCACTTCAACGCCTAAGCTCCGCACCCCCGGTCGCCCCCGGCGCTGGGCCGCCG
>Ga0255770_10001129_pt1 | contig 24880 bp, 15 predicted proteins | sample 071ome_22_FD_179968 | JGI IMG/M metagenome (GOLD analysis project Ga0255770, IMG submission 179968) | Coastal salt marsh microbial communities from the Groves Creek Marsh, Skidaway Island, Georgia - 071404AT metaG (version 2) | ecosystem: Environmental > Aquatic > Marine > Intertidal zone >...
AACTTGGAGATGCCATTACACACAAAAAATCCCTTCTTACCTATTTAGGAAGAAGGGATTTAGTATTTATTCAGCAGGTGTTTCTTCTGCTGGTGCTTCTGGCTCTTGCTCTAGAAGTCCGAGAGTTTCAAGACCACCTTGAAGTTTGATCTTGTATTCTTTTGCCTTGACTAGATTTTCTTCTAGTTCTTTGATTTGCTTATCGGTAGTAGCGATTTGCTCTTCAAAATTTGCTTTCAGTTGTGCGGGATCCATAGTTATCACAGTGAATGGTGTGTGTATTATTTATCTAATAAACATATAGTTCATTCTTTTTCCTGGTCTATATCTATTACCCAAGTTGCTATTGCAGTGAGTTCCAATTGTTCTATCAGAAGAATAACCATATGATTGTTGAGATCCATCCGCAGAATACCATCCCCAGTTAACTGCAGGAGAGTTGTGACCAGTCAAGCTTCCTGTTTGGTTTGTTCCAGAACAGTATACACTACCTTCCCTAGAACGGCAAGAGAACATATGATTACCGTCAAGAAAATCTTGTCTTAAAACTCTACCTGAGCTATCACTGTTACTATCAACGTTAGATGAGTTAGTCATAATATAAGATTCTGATGGATTAGTAGCATCATCTCCTAGTTTATAGAAAACACCACCGCCATATGTAGCAATATCTGCTGTAACTTGATAATCTTGATATGTATTACCGCTACCTTGACCACTATTGGTAATGTTAGGACCTTCTGTATTCCATAACTGTGATGGATCTGCCTGCATATTTTTGTGGAACTGTGTAAACACAGGGGAGATATTTAAGGATGTCGAAGATCCAGCGGATACACTAGCTCCAGTATATCCAGTAGATGAGAAGTTATGACCAGTATAATCTGCTCTTGTGACATTTGATACTCCATTTGTGCAGCAGTGCATCATCCATCTACCGCCATAATTTCCAATGTTTCTATTAATATTAATCAAATCTCTAACATCTAGAGTTTCATATAAACTACCATTTGGACTTAATGTACTCAATCCAGTATTGTTTGTATAAGTTCTTCCACCATCACGAGCTAATGAGAACAAACTACTTGTTGCTTGATCTCTATCATATTTAATTCCTAAGGTCCATCCACCTCCTTGAGTGGTCATATCACACCAAACCTGAAAAGCAGATGCTCCACTATTTGATCCAGAAAATTTTGCTGGGTTTAACCAAAGTGGACCTTCCAGTGCTTGAACATCTGCTGTTGTTCCGCCACTAGCAATGATATCAACTAAAATTGCCAAAGCAGAACTGTTAGCATTCGCGGCACTAGTTCCATCCAAAACAGCAGCTGTACTTTGAACTTTACGCCAACCACTTCCGTCCCACAAGAGTAATATATTTTCATCTGAATCAAAAATCATTAACCCAGCATCAGTAGATCCTAGGTTTGATGGGTAGTTGCCTTCGCCAGCAAATCCGACAAACCTAACCCCAACGGTTGTGCTAACCCTACCAACATCAATATTGCCAGAGTTGATTTGTGTTACGTTCAGTTCGGACATTCTTCGATCTACTTATACTAAGCAAAACTATTTATCCAGTAAAAGAAAAAGTCATTCTCTTATGTTTTTTGAAAGTGTTTGCTTCTATAAAAGAATTGTGGAATAAGGAACCTTCGTAGAGATTTAGAGTATTAAACTCTACTGGAGACAAATGATACATTTCATATCTATCATCTTCTTTTGGTGGAGCAAAATTATCTAACCTCAGATCAGGAGACGTAAATCCATACCTATGCTTTCTATACATACAACTATTTGGGAAAAAACATTCTTCTCCAGTTTCTTTAAGTCTATAGAAAGCAGTTCCAGTTTCTCCATCAATTTCATCTTTGTAATTTAAAAACAAATTTCCAGCAATAGATTTTTGATCACAATGTGGATTGTTTGATTGTTTATAAACTTTTTTGTTCCCATCAATATACTGAAATGAAAAGTTGAAGTAGTCAACTTTATATCCATAGTGTTCCCACATCAGAAATCTTAAACAATCTTCCATCATTTCAAAATTATACGTCAAATATAATTGAACCCCTGGATAAAATCCTCTTGGTGATTTTCCTTCTTTGATAGTTTCTTGTGTTGGTATGGACAAAAGAAACTCTCTAAAACTTTCTGGATATTTTAGGAAATTTTTTATACTAATTAATTTGTTTTTGTAATTACCAATATCAGTAACTAACAATTCAAAATTTCTATTTACCTCAAAAATACTATCGTTCATTTTACCTCCAGAATACAACTAGGATTGCCACTCTTATTAAATTTTGGATTGATTTTTCCAGTGGGCATTGCATTGAAAGCAATAGACCATCGATCATAAACATCCTGGTGAGGAATTGTTCCATGCTCTATCCAGCTTGGGAATAAAACCAATTTACCTTCTTCTGCCGCAAATATAGATTGACGAATGTTTTCTTTACTATTGACTTCTAAACTATTATAAGTTCTATTAGTAACTGGATCTAAAAAATATGTTGGAGATCCATTTGTAAGATAGTATATACCACTGATATAACTCATTTTATGAGTGTGGTTTTGTTGGTTACTTGCCGTATACTTTGGATATTTGTTTGCCCAACAAATGGTAATATCAAAACCATCACAGTCAAAATCTAGATTTTTTCTATGAGTTTCTAAACAGTCCTTTATAAAAGATATAACTGGTAGATATTCTATTTTTTTATGAAGGTAATGATGTGTCTGATAGCACCTTGTCGTTGGATGTACATCATTACTGCCATTATTAATAAACTCTTCCTCTTCAAGAATTTTAATTATTTTTTGATTTATAGATTTATCTTCTATTTCATATTCATATAAATTGATTGGAAAAATTTGATATGATTTGCAATTCATAGTCTATCGTATGCATACTCTAAGTAATGTCCATCTGCTCTAACAAAATGAAAGAACACTTGGTGGTAATAAGATTTTTTAGATCCAACTAATGTCTGTCTCCAATGCTCTATATTCATACCCTTGTAAATTATAGCATCTCCAGAATCTGTTGGAATTCCATGAATGTCTTCGCCAACTTTAAAAAATAATGGCCAGTCATATTCCAAGTTAGTGCTAATATTCAAAGATACACTTATCTCACATGAGGGTCTATCTATGTGTGGTTTCAAATCACTGCCACGAAAATAAAATCTATCATAGTAATATGTTGGATATAATTTTTCTCCAATTATTTTTTCTACCTTAGATTTGCATTCGTAATAAAGTGATTTATATTTGGGGTAATTGTATCTAGAGGAGCAGTTTGAAACAGATCCATATTCAATATCACCTTGACCATATTCGATAATTTTATTATCGACATACTTTATAAATTTTTTTTCTTTTGGTGGGTCTTCTATGAAGTTAGATACATCTAAAAAGTTTTTCTCATACATAAGACCCCAATTACTATTCACCGCCATGCTGGACCCTCAACCCATCCTACTAAAGATTTTCTGCAACCTGATTTAACTTTCCTAACTCTATGTCGCAATCTACTGTCAAATACAATTAAAGAACCGCGAGACTTAGGAGCAAAATAAGAAATATTGTCGTCACTTAAAAATTGAAGTTCTCCTCCAGAATATTCATCTGGTGATGACAACTGCAAACTAAAGGAAAGCTTCCTCATGTAATCTGATTTTACGGCAAGGGAAGTATCTACGTGCCAGTTGTAATACTCTCCAGAAGAATATGATGTGTATTGTATTTCTTTGTCTCTAAACGAACAGATATCATAATTGAAATTTTGTTCATTTGCTTTCAAAATGTAGTGATAACAAAAACCTGATATCCAGTGTTCATTTGTAATCCAAGAACACATACTTCTTCTAATGCTTTCATTTGGGTCATCATCAGAACTAACTAAAGATTGTTCTAATTTTTTCTCAAAAGTTTCTTTCTCTTTTAAAAAACAATCAACTACATCTAGGGGAAGCTGTGTTTTGTACCATAATAACTGATATGCCATGTTAAGAAAACTCAAACCATCCTGTAATAATATACTTTGTTTGTGTAGGACTTACTTCCGACCGATGAAAATGTGTCCAGAAAGGTGGCCAAATAACCATCTTTCCTTTCTCTGCTTTAAAAGTTTTATCTTGAAAATAGAATTCGGTTCCTCCTTTATCAGTCACGGTATTTAAGTATAGCATCCATACTAATACCCTGGCAGAAAACTCCCGTGATCCACTCTCACAATGCCACTTCTTAAATCCCTGTCCTGGATAAAATCTTTGAATGTTTGCGTTTTGCTCAATCTGCCAAGCACGAAGACTATCAATTCCAATTTTATTTCCATCGGAAAATTTTTCTTTGTACTCATCAACAGAAGTTCCTATTGCTTTTACCAAAGACGATAATACACTACTCCATTCGGTGTCATTAAATAGATCTTCATTTATAAGTATCTCAGTATCTTCTTTGATACTGGTGTCGATACGGTTATTAGCGCCATTTGATGTTTGACCTTTATAATGAAGGTCTGTTCTTTTTTCAAATAAAGAAATAATACTATCGCAATCATCACCAGACATTGCATCTGGGATTTCCATCATAAAATCCATAACTTAATCAATCATACATTCTGGACAATCATTTACTATTAACTCTACCCACTTCTGTAAATCTTCATCCCAAAAATGTTTTCCCTCGGGTTCATTTACTGGGGCATACCACTCCAAAGTTTTTGGATTTAACTTCCAACTTGGAAATGGTTGAGCATCATAAAATTTTGCTTTTTCTGGGTTATACAACCCTCCTATTCTAGCACGACCAGATCCTTCTGTGATCTTTATCCACATTCCAGTCATGTTTGGTGTCTGTAAATACATTGCCATTTTATTAAAATCGGCATCTTCACAAACAATAATGTTTTCAACAATCAAATCTTTTGACACATATGCATATTTCATTTTATCTTACCCATGTAGTATAACCTTGACAATCGGTGACGCTATTAGAACTATTGTACCATCCTTCGTAACTTCCTTCTGTAGATCCATGACCTAAGTAAGTTCCGCTGTTTGGATCACCATACTGACCTTGTGTTCCTACGCCACCAACTGTTGATTGGTTTGCGTTGGCATTATAACTGTTATCTGCATGATAATCTTTCTGAACACCATCAACTGCAAAATATGCTGCACTTCCCGATAGACTACTGTTTCCAGAAATATTAACAACAGATCTTGGTTGAACATCTAGCAATCTTTGTTTTCCTCCACCACAAACCAACCATTCTACAATAATATGTTCTCCTAGATTTGTCCAAGTATATGTTCCATTTGTAGAACCACGACCAAATCCAACTACTCTGGCATTTTGCCAAGTCAAACTATTTACCATACTTCCAATGATATAGTCGTTATTTGGACTTGGACTTCCTAGTTCTCCAGTTCTATCAAGATGATATGATGAATTATTTCTTCCAGTACCACTAGCAAATGTAGATGATGATGCGTTACTAGATGCAATCAGCATCCATCCTCCGCCAGACATATCGCACCATACCTGCTGCGCTCCACCCGAATAACCTTCTGGTTTAATCCAATAAAGACCGTCAGTTGCTGATGGATTTTCTTGGAGAATTTGATATGCATTAACTGCTGGATTTGTCGAGGATGATCCAATAGTTGGATCTGGAACATAGTCTGCAGTATATCTAAGAATTACAATGCCATCTCCACCATCTCCAGCTTTGGCTCTATAACTGTTGTTATATCCAGCGCCGCCACCACCGCCGCCGTAACCATTACCACCATCAAAACCTTGACCTGATGAATAGTTAACTAGATTATAAGAACCACTATTTCCTCCACCACCTTTTCCGCCAATAATAAGACCATCATTTCTACAAAGTGCTCCCGCACCACCGCCACCATAATATTGTGGAACACCATCAATATCATACACAAGACCATCTCCACCCTTGCCACCAACGTTAGCAGTTCCATCAACACCTTGCTCACCAGCGCCGCCACCACCGCCACCGCCCCATTGGGGGGATGAATTATTTCCTGCACCGCCGCCACTTCCAAATCCACCACTTGCTGATGATGGTTGTAGACCAGTTGATCTAGGACCAGAGTATGGGTGACCACCGCCGCCACCAGATCCTCCATTAAGTCCTCTACCGCCATCAACGGCACCACCAGCGCCGCCACCACCGCCCCCTAAAGCGGTGTATCCGTAGAATGTAGTATTTCCACCAGTGTCTCCTTGCCTGTCAGTATTTTGATAACCGCTTCCTCCAGAACCGATAACCACTGGGTAGGTTCCTTCTGTCATTTCAACCGAAGGTAGGTAGATAACTCCACCAGCACCACCACCACCATTACTGCAGTTTCCATCAGCAGCGCCGCCACCACCGCCGCCACCAACCAGGAGAACTTCCATGGTTTTTCCTTCAGAAACATTTCTGACGACAAATGATGTAGAAGACTTAAATTTATGGATTGTGTAATTTCCAAAATTGTATTTTGTTCCACCCGACGCTGATACTGTTCCAGTGTCGTCTAAAGATCTCCAGTTAGTCCCATCATAATACTTTACCTCTTTGGTAGTAGTATCATATGCTAGAAATCCCGTAGAAATATCTGTAGTTGGGAGTTGAGATGTAGTAAAAGCGGGAAGTTGAACCCCAACAGATGCATTTAACTTCCCTACGTTTAGTGTTGACATATTATGATTGGGACTAGAACTACTGTTACTTAGTATTTAGTCTTCAAATTTCAACCTCTTCGATTGTAATCTGATCGATATTTAAACAACAAAGTTTTTTGTGTTCAATCATATCAGCAATATCGTATTGCTCTACTGGCAGATAGTATTCATTTGCCATAACTTTTATAATTTCTTTTATAACTAATGAATTTCCATTTCGCCATTCAAAGATATAGTTGAATGACTTGTCTCTATCCATCACTCTTTTGTTTTTTACGATCCTTAGAGTGTCGCAGTCTTTCTTAATCATTTTACGTATAAACCTCCATATTGGTGCCAATCACCACCAGAACCAGTCCAGAAAGTTGCTGGCTGATAACCAGATCCATTTCCACCCCAGAAATTTCCAGACCAGCAAGCACCATACCACCATGGTGCTCTGTTGTATAAGTTGGCGCAGTTAGAACCGTATACGTCCTGGTCTCTATCAGTAGTGGTGAAATTATAATTGTTAGCAATATGGTAAGTCCACATGCCAGGGTCTGGAGAACCTAGTTCTGTATTTAATCCAGATTCTCCTACCCAATCAAAGTTTGTTCCCCATCCAGTCCAATTCCACCTAGCTCTTTTTGTGTGTGATCCAATGGTGCCCAAAGGAACCTGAGAACTAGCAACATATAAGACAACACTTCTACCAAGGTTATTTGCAGATGCAATGGCATCCCATGCACGTAAACCTGCCCAAGCAGAGTATGTTTTTGGATCACCAGAACCCCATGTGGAAGTTGCATACCAATCATAAGATTCTGCAGCTTGTGAATAGTTTAAAGATTGTAAATTCACACCGTATGGATGTGATCCAACCATAACCCATCCACCACCATCATATGTATTATCAACCCAAACTTGTTTTGGTTGGTTGTTGATTTTCATCCAATACCAACCTGTTGGAGCGGATGGATTTGCTTCAAGAATTTCAGTAGATCTATCTACTGCTTTGTCCTGAGATAATCCATCATTTTTAGTTTCTCCAATCCCAACCCAACCATTTTCAGTTCCAGTATATACTTCTGCTTGTGATTCATCAGTATTAAAACCAATAGATCCAACTACAGGATTTGATGGTCTTGTGTTAGTAGTCCAAGTGGGAACATGTAAAGTTCCATTTGCAACTAGTTCTCCATATACCTCGAAATTGTGACCGTCTGGAATTCTTACGGTGTTGTTGTAGGCAGCAATGCCTTTAATATCGTGAACATTTAAGATACTCATTTATACAATGCTCCAGGACGCTCCATTTTCAATAGTAATCGTGATGTTATTATTTATCGTGATTGGACCAGCTGACATAGCATTAACATTTGCTGGAACATCAACGTCTTCGGAAATAGTATTTCTATTACATTTGAAGATGCCGTATGTATCCAACCACTGTTTGTCGCCATTTGCATATAACTCCTCAGTTAGATTTGCAGTTCCTTCAACATCAAGACCATACAGAGGATCTCTATTTGAACTAAATCCAATACCAACTCTAGATGCTCTATAGATATCTGTGCCATTTGGAGATTCTGTCCATCTAGAAGTAACAAACTCAGAATTGTTTTGATATAGAGTTCCATTAAAGTTTACATCACCTTCAATATTAAGTTGATAATTTCTGTTGACGTTAGTTTCTGGATCAGTTCCCGAAGTTTGGAATGTGTTGATAGAAACTCTATTTGTAGAACCATCAATGGAGAAAGCTGGTGTCGAATTCCATGTAGTTCCACCACCCGCAGTAGATGCCTGAATAGTGAATAGATTGTTATCAACAATCTGATTGCCAACTTGGAAGTTTCTGTAGGAAGAAGAACCTAAGAATTGAATTGGAGCTCCAGAGTTGTCGGCAGCATTATCAACGCGGAGAGTACCGCGAACTCTACCATCTCCAGCAACATCTAGTGGATATGCTGGATCATCAGTTTGAATGCCTAGTCTATCAGTAATATAAACTTCAGCAGGAGACGCTGTGGATCCAAACTTGACACCCATGTTAGATTCTGTGCTATCAAAGATGAAGTATGATGCTCTTGAAGCATTTGCAATTGTCGCATCAGCGTGATAGAAACTGAGGAATCCTTTTTGTCCGTAGGTGCCTATTTGATCACTGAATGTAATCTTAGCACCAACAGCATTTGTTAATGAATAGATACCGAGACCAGAATCTCCACGAACGTCTAAAGTATATGCGGGTGAGACGCCAGCATTAATACCAACCTCATTGGAAGAAGCATCAACAAACAGAACGCCACTATCAACATTCAGGTCATCGACCATGGTAACAACACCAGTTAGTGTTGATGTGCCCTGAACACTGAAGTTTGATGCAGCACCAGTGATTGTCAATGTGCCAGTCATCGTATCACCAGCTCTCAATACGTTATTGGATGCTGTTCCTGTTAGGTTTGCTGTAATTGTTCCTGCAGAGAAATTGCCAGAAGCATCGCGGATAACACCAGTTGAAACAACATTTGCCGACTGGAATGTGATATTTCCAGCGTTCCAAATTGTGTTGCCATTGATGCTAAATCCGTTAGCATTTGCAACCTGCGCGTTCAGCGTTCCAGAACCATCAGTAGCATTACCACCAGAAGCAATAATTGCTGCGTTGTAGTTTGCTGCTAACTGAGAAGAGTTGAAGTATATACCAGGAGAAGATTGAACTCCATCTGCTCTTCCCAATCTGAGGTTTGCAGTTCCACTATCACTTTCCAATTCAGCAACTGTAATAGTGTTGCTGTCCATGATTGTGAAGTCTTGGAACTCCTCTCTATTGGAAGCAGTACCAATTGTTAGAGCACCAATAAAGTTACCAGTAGTTAGTCTACCTTCAATGATGGTATAATCATTGAAGTTATCAACGGTGTCATTGTTCGTGATAATATTGTCAATTGCAATTTGACCCGTTGCCTGGGAGTTAGCATTATAAAGGTTTACTGAATTACCAGGAACAAATGGTGATGTTGTTAAAAGTCTTCCAGAAATATAAATTTGATATTTTGGATCTCCGTTAAAAGCTTTAATTTGTAGACTATCTCTTACAGCATGAGCACTAATGAAGTCTGGAAGTCTATTATCAGATAACGTTCCGTAGTTAATATTCAGTGCATTCTGATACCAAGATCCTTGCTTATTATCCAGTCTATCCGCGTCAAGACCAGAATCAATACCATCGTTAAGTGAGCTCCAAACTCTTGCCCAAGATCCAAATGATGTAACTCCAGATCCAGAACCACGGATATACATGCTATCATCATTGGCGAAAGCAAGTTGTCTAACGCCACCTGCGGATGCGTCTAGACCAGAAGCACCATTCCTGAAAGTAACAACTAAATGTTTGGTTCCGCCGCCAGCGCCAACAGATGGATATGCTGTATCCAATCCATTTGAATTATTGTTTACAGTGTTGGAAACAATACCTGCTTGGAAAGAGTTTGGCGATGGGTTTGAAGTTGGGTTATTCTCACCTGTTAATAGTCTTAGTGTATTTGCGGACTGACCAGAAATTGCAATGTTGTATGTACCTGCTAGGCGATCAGTTGGCAGCGTTCCTGAACTTTGATTGCTGGAATTTAGATAGAATGAACCTTGAGCGCCGTCCAAAAGGTCAGCATCAAGACCACTATCTGGACCAGTCTTGAGTTCAATAGATCCATTACCAGCAGTTCCAATATTGAACTGCGATTTCTTAAATCTAGAAACACCAATTGTTCCATAGAGATCGGAAGAAATTGTTAGATTGGTAACTCTCTGAACGTCAAGAGATACGTTAGCATATTGTCTGTTAACAGTAGACAGTTTTGCTTCTAAAACCATACCAGAACCAGTTCCCAGTTCTAGAGGTTCTACTGTAATTGAGAAGTCTGAGTTGTATCCAGAACCACCATCTGTTACGGAAATTTCTGTAATTGTGTTGTTTGAAACAACGATGTTCGCTCTCAGACCTGTTCCAGTTCCTCCTTGAAGTTCAACATCAAAGTATTGACCGTTTGTAAAACCAACACCACCGTTTGAGATAATGATGTCATCAATAAATCCACCTTGGGTGTATGAAGATTCAAACACCATCGGTGAAGCACCACGCTCAAATTCGACAATTGTGCCAGCAGCAATTGTTTGAGTAATTGGGTTGTTTAATGAAATCGTTGTTAGTCCAGCAGCAGTAATAACACCAGTAATATTTGTATTTGCTTGAATACCAGCAACATTGTTTAAAACCTCGTGTCCAATAAGAACATCTGAGTTAGTCGCAAAAATTAACTGACTGGAACCACTATTTGCTTGACTGTATAACTTATCGAAGTATCTGTTTTCAGCACCCTTGATAGATTGAACAGCAAGCGCCCAGTTTTGATCTCCTCTTAAGAAAGTAAACGAACTTGCAGCACCACCAGTAGCAAGACGATCCGTTTCAATAACACCAGAAGTAATGTCAGTTGCGGCAATCTGATTAGATGATAAAGATACCCAGTTATTGCTATCGGAAGCAGAAGTATTTTGAACTCTGTTAACAGCAACAGTTACAGCTGGTACATCGCTACTATCAATATTATCATTTTCTGTGAGGGAAATTCTATTTACGATATCTCCATACAATCTACTTTCTAGTAGAGCAACACCAGTCGCTTGTGTTCCACCGCCAGCTGGTGCGGAGAAAGTTACAGTTGGTGTTGTTGTATATCCAAGACCACCCTTATAATTATTAAAGGTGACGATAGTTACAGTAACAACTTCGCCATTGGCAATAGTACATGTTGCGGCGGCTTGAACCGCACCAAGACCAGGATTACCACCAGAGATTGTAATAGTTGGTGGTTGAGTATATCCAGAACCCCCATCTGTAATATTGATCTGATAAACTACACCTTCTCTGTATTCGGTTGCTTGAATTCTACCGCCACTTACACTACCAGTAAAGATGTCTCCAATGGTAAATTGTAGTGTTGGATCAACAGCAAATCCAAGGAAGAGACTATCTAGATCGTTGTTTAGGATGAACGAGGTAGAAGTATCTTGTTGAATTGCAATATCGCCAGCAAGTGCTCCTTCTAAGGAAAGTCTTTCTGTCTGATTAGCAACAGTATAGACACTAAATGGTCTTAATGCTGGAATTTGGTCAATAGAAATCTTACCACTGTCAGTAAGTTCAACCAGTGCTCTAGGAACAGCGTTCGTGGAGTATGGTTTGTTGATGTAAGGTCCAAGGTTGTTGGTGATATAATCCTTAACTGCCTTCTGAGTAGGTAGTTTAGAATCAGTGGAGTTAGCACCACCTAGTGTGTTGGATGCGTCGAAACCAGTAACAACAACATCGCCACCCTTCAGTTTCAGGAATTCAACTTCCGAGATGGTAACCGTTCCAGTAAAGGTAATAGCACCAGTTCTGTTTTCAATTCTAGCAAATGTACCAACTTTGAAGTCACCTAGTTCGTCAGTACCTGAGACATACACACGACCATAGTCTTCAGAGACTTGCTCATTTGCCTCAATCTTAGTACCACCGTTTTCTGGTAGTGCAAGATAATTTGTACCAGAACCTGCAAATTCCCAAGTATGGGACGAAGAGTTAACAATAGAAGGTCTGTGTAGATTGATAGTTGATCCTACAAGACTTCCAACTGAAATTGGGTTGCCAGTTGCAACTGATGTAAGGTCCATGGCACCACCAGTGCCATCATCGATTGTCAATTGAGCTGAGAAAGGAGGTCCAACAGTTACAGAACCAACTGCATCAATGAAGTATTCTGTTCCATCAGCAGCAGTAGTGTTTGTTGTTCCATCAATCTTAACAACATAGTGCTCTAGGGGTTCTCTGCCAAGTCCATTGACTGTGAGAATAGTTCTTCCAGTTGGAGTTGACGAAACATTTGTAATAGTTCCAATGTCAAACTCATATGGATCTCTTCTGTATCCAATGCCTCTGAGAGCAAACTGACCGAAGTTGGTAGCGGAGTTAGTAATCGAACAATAACCACCACTTTCTGCTAGGACACCATCAGCACAGAAGATAACGAAGACCGAAACCAACTGAGTGTATCCATCTTCGATAACCTTGTATCCCGTACCACCAAAGGAGACAATGGTGAATGCGGATGCAACCATCGACTTGCCCTGGTTGGGGAAAGTTGCTGTGCCGTCTAGTTCTAGACCAGGGAAAGGACAGTTAGGTTGCTTGACCTTAGAACCATCAACTAGAGCACCTCCACCGCCTAGGAAGGAGATAACAGAGGAGTTTTGAGTATATGGAGATGCTTCAATGATTGGGTAATCATCATAGTCACCACGAATTGCCATCCTGATGTTGTTTTCATCATAGATGTATGAATCTGGATATGAGATGATTAATGAAGTATCATATAAAGTTCCTGTTGTGATCGTTGTTGCACCAGGAAGAATAGTTCCATCAAGAATATCTTCCAACAATCCCATTGAAGTGTCGATGGTGGAAGCAACGTTTGCACAAAGTGGATTGCTTCCATAAAGAAGAATATTCCAATCTTCAAATTGTGGAATTGGTGAAGACGTTGTTACTGGATCATAAATGAGTATAGTTCCGTCTGTTTTTGCGCTAACAAATGTATGCGCTACACCAGCAGCTGAACCTGCATTTGGAACGGTAACTGTGACAGTCGTGTTTCCGCCAGCAGAAGAAACATTTGTGATGGCATAACTTTTTCCAAAGTTAGAATCAAATCTACCAGGACTTGCCAAATCTCCGCCACCATTTGAGGCACAGTTAAATGTCAATGCTTCTTCAGTGAAAGCTAACCTGTCGCTCGTGGTAGGAGCAGTTGCAGGATCTGGGAATGTTACAGTTACAACTCCACTTGTAGAATCGTAAGTTGCATTTGTTGGAGTTACTGCATCAGCAGTTCCATCAGTCCAGTTACGAATTGCATTCTTTGCATATTCTGTAGTCCTTTGGAAAGCGTAGATTGTTTCATCTCTTTGTGCTTCAGGAATTCCTGTTAAAGCAGTACCAGTGAAATACGTTTCTGCGTTTGTTACAATTCCACTGTTGCCACCAAGAACAAGGTCTCTAATAAGTCCAGAAAGAATAAAGTTAATGTCTCTACGACATTTTCTTTGATTGACATCAGAGAGACCTAGTGATGGGAATTGAATTTCTGTATCAATCAGTGCTTGATCAGCAATTAGATCCCTGTTCCTTGCAATTAAATATGCCGCATCAAGATATGTGCCAGTTGCATTGTTTGCAATAACATCTACCCAAAGATACGATAGGGTATCGATAGCAGATCTTACATCATCACATGCATATCCACTGTTGTTATTAGATCCATCAGCATTTAGAAGTGCTGTGGAGGTAATTACCGTGTCATCAAAGTATCTTGTCAGTGAAGAGTATTCTGGAGCATAAACAGGTTCACCAGCAGTTCTTTTTCCAGTTCTCCAGTTACACATAGCATAGATTGCTAGTTCTCTGGCATACTCAATAGCACGAACAGTTTGAATAATTTCGTTTTCTACATAGGCGATTTTAGCGCCAACAATATATTTCTCTGCCGCTTCAATGATATTATGGTTCGAACCAAATTCAAGGTCTCTTATAAGAGCATTGAGGAAGTGAACAACGTCTTGCTTACATTGCTCATCGCTTACTGGAATATTAAAACTTGGATATACCTTTGTTCCGTTATCACAAGTTACTTCCAAATCAGCAAGTCTTACGATACTATCCTCAACAAGACCAGCTAAAGGATTAGCAAGAGTTACAGTAGCAACACCAGTTACAGCAGTATCATATATAAAGTTAGTAATATTTTGTGTACTACCGTTGAATGTTACCGTTCCAGTTGGATTGTTGGAATCATATGTGTGCTCAAATCTAGAAGTTCCTAGGAAAATATCAAAAGAATTGCCACTAATATTATAGACAGCAAAATATTCTTTCTTGAATTCATCATTAATTCTACCTACAACTTCATCCGCAATAAAATCTCTGTTGTTGCGGATAAATGTGCAAGCATCTTGATATCTCCTCTCTACTGGAGTTGAGATAGAAAAACTGTTTGGAGAGTTTAATAGAGATAATGTAATTACTTTGGAGTAAGATTTCGCTACAGCGAATTGACCTGGATCGAAATCTGCATCTGTAATTGATGGAACTTTCTTTGGAATAACAAATCTTCTAGCACGACCATCAGCATCTTCTAAAACTTTGTAAATTCTCTGTTTACCATTCAAGAATGATAAATCTGGACTTGAAGTTGGAAGACCACTAATTTCAATTTCCTGACCTTCTTTAAACTCGTGTGTATTAGTTCTACCAACCAGTTCGCTGGTGTAGAATACAATACCACCAAGGTCTTCTGCATTACCAAACTGTTCAGATTGGAAACCACCAGTTGCAATACTTGGATCTCCCTGTAGAGAGAAGTCAAGTCTTACAATTGGAGTTGTTGCAGTGACATTATCATCAATTGATACAACTTCACCTTCTGCTCGAATTGATTCCAGAGAAACGGAATCAAACGATTCAATATTTACCGTAGCATCATTCGCTGAGACAGTAGCGGATTGTTCTGAATTCCATGCTTGTGCTCCCAATACAGGAACAAACTGAACGTCCCAATATGTCGGAGCATTTGTTTCATCGGTATCTACAACTTGATAGAAACCGTTAAAAGCACTTCCCGTTGATGGAGTTACTGAAAGATATACATATTTGCCATCAGTAAATACTGCTGTTGGATCTGATGTAAACCTAAGGAAATTAGATCCAGAAAGCGCAGTTGCTACAGGACTTGTAATAGCGGATCCTTGATTACCAGAAGTAATGTAATCGAAAACTTCGCCCTCGATTACAGAACCACTTGTGAGAGTAACATCAATAGTACCACTTACATATGCACTAGCTCCTTGGGTTGTGGTAAAATCAACTCCAGTAATATCTAATCTACCACCTTGGTTCTGACCTACAATTTCTAATCCAGATACAAGAGAAGAAAGACCAGTGTTGTTTTGGAAACCAATCCTATATTGTTGTGGTCCAAATACTTGATGACCAATTGGGAAACTTACACCAAAGTCACCATTTACTTCATTATCAACAATAATTCTTTGCTTATCGTCAAAGACCATAGCAAAGTCCCAAGTATGAACGGGATCTCCATTAGAATCAACAAAGTCTCTGTATGTTACGCCAATAACATAGTTCTTGTCACCAAACTTGACGATATGTTTGCCAGGGTTAGCGGGTCTGATGATTACCAAACGAAGGTTATCACCAACAATAGAACAATCTGGTGGTAGTGAAATTGGGTTATCTTCTACATAGTCACCACCAGAAACGATAATAGTTTCTTTAACACCAGGAGTTGCCCACGCTAACTGAGCTGCCTTCTTAATTGTACGAACAGGGTTTACAGCAGAACGACCGTCATTTAGGTCACTACCAATCTGCTGTGAAACATAGATACGACCACCAACATCATTCGTTGCGAGGTTGAGGACGTACTCAGTAGTAGCAATCTTGTCGGATCTATCACCTAATAGCGGTGTGATAGAGCGAGGGAAGATACCAGCATCGCCAGTTTGATTATAAGCAAATGCATTTTGGTCAACTACACGGAAACCAATATGTTTGAAATTAACTTCTCCGTTAGCAACAACACCATCGGTATGTTCTGGAGCTAGATCTCCAGTTTGTCCCGTGTTTAATGCTTGATATACGTTAGAACCAAAATATCTATAGGTATCTTTCTGAATAATAACATTAGCAGACCATGGAGTTCCTGTGTTATTGATGAAGGTTTTTAAATTGGGAGCTCTAAAGTTTGCGTCTGGAGTAACAAAGTTATCGATATCCAGGTTTAGAATTCTAGCAGTATCGGAAATGATAGACGTAGAAGTTCTAATAGCACCGTTGATATCAAGTTCGTAGTCAACAGTATCTAGGAAAGCTGTGGCAATAGCACCATTTCCGTTTCCACCAGTGATAGTTACATTTGGAGTTGAAGTGTAACCACTACCAGGATTATTGATGGCGATGTTAATAACTCTGCCATTAAAGATAAAAGCAGATGCTAGAGCTTGCACTCCACCAGCAGATGTTGGTGGATCAATAGTTACAGTTGGAACAACAGTGTAACCAGAACCACCCGCATCAATTTCAATATTGTTAACTCGCTGCCCAGTTCGGTTAATACCAACACGAGGGAGTTGAGTGTCAGCGTCTAACTGAACTCGAAGAACTTCTTTCTCATCAGCGGAAATGCCACTTCTGATAGTAACTTCATTATCACCGATAATCTGCGGTCTAGAACCTCTGATTTTTTCTTTATCGGAATTAATGTTAAAACTCATGGTGCCTACTAGCTCCCTGCCCGTTTATCCTCTTTTATATTTAGCATCACTGCCACGCGATGCTAATCACTTCGGTAGAAGCAATCCACTTAATATTGTTAGTAGTTCCAGCTCTAGTAGTTGTGTAACTAAAAAGATTTGTAGATCCTAATGGTTGAATATCCCATGTCTGTCCAACGGGGATATCATCTTTAATAATAGTAGTCATGCTGGATAAAACTGAAGTTGCTCCAGCAGCATCACAAAATAGAGTGCTTTCGATTTTGGTCGAATAAACAACACCAGTTGGATTGACAGCAATGATACGACCTGTAATAAAATTCAATGTGTTGGAATCGATTGGGATCTGTGTTCCAATGTCGTCAAGTTGAAGAACCGCAGTGTTTAAACCTCGTAAGATATAACTAGAAGTTTTGCTGTCTGAGTAAAATGAGTTCTTGATTTCAAGAGTATTCAGATCTTTTGCATTTCTAAGTTCATCAACAATGACTGTTTTATCGATGGAAAATCCACCTGTGGAATCAAACTTTTCTTTTGTAGTTGCCATTTTTATTTCTTAGTAACGTTTGACACGAAAGTAATGTTTACAGTCTCTGTTGGGTTAACATTCGCACCTAGTTCGATGTTAAGTCTCACTTCATTTTGTGGAGTAACTTCAAATGTTGGAATAATTAATTGAACTCCTGTTCTGGAATTTCCATATTCTGTGTGGAATACATCAGTTCCATTATCTATAATACCAAATTCAATAAACTCTTTATCACCACTGGTTGGATTTTCAGCAACAACAATTGTTTTGGATCCAAGGTTTGTTGCTGTCTCGTAAATAATAGAGTTTCCAGTATTAGTAGTTCCTTTAACCAGAGAAATTTTCTCTGTCAGAATTTTAACATCGGCAAGTTCAAACTCTTTTAAGTCTCCATCAAATACTTTGACCCCAGTAAATACTCCTGTTCCAAATCCTGTATTGAAATATACATCTCCCTGATCATCCAATCTGAGAACAGGATCAACGGTAACACCAGCAGAAAGACCAAGGTCAAAATATTGCTTGGATGTGTGTAAGAAAGTTTTGTCAACAGCAGTATTATCAAGTGTTGTTTCTGCATTATTGAATGTCATCAACGAAGCAGTAATCTCAAACTCTGCAGAAATCTGAGACCTAATAGTATCTACACTATAAAAATCTAGAGCAAGAGTAGTTAACTGTAACGTGTTATTGTTATCATTGTAGAAGTATAAAACATTTTCATTTGCACCAGGAGAAGTTTCTGGAATAATATATGTGTTCTGATCAACGTCTTTAACTCCGCCAAGAGAACCCCAGTTTGTTCCGTCATAACCCTCAAATTGAGAAGCAGTTGTATTGAAACGAATAGAACCCTGAATAGCAGAACCACGATCTAACTCAGATCCTGCAGGAATAGCAAGAGTTGATGTTGTATCAATAACAACTTTCTTGCCAGAGTTTGGTCTCAAAATCAAATCACTGACATCTGTAGAGATTGTATTTTGGGAAAGTCTTAGTTCGGAATTGATTACTAAATCCAATCCACCAAGTGGTCCAATTCTAAATTCTTCAATATCCTCGAATGTTAGTGGTCCCACAGCAAGACCCCAGAAAGTCAATTCTGCAGATCCATTAGATAGAGTGCCAGTTGTATGAGTTGGTTCACTTCCAGACGTTCCAGTAACACCAGCTAATGTTACTTCATACAAATTGTTCTTATACTTTAGATAGTCTCCAAGAGATACGGGAGCATTAGCAACCCAATTTGTATACGCTGGGGCATTAATGTTTGAAGATCTGATAGATTTTTGATTTACAAACTCCAAATGAGTTGGGGTAAATTTTACGGTATTGATATTGTCATTAATAAACCACAATGTATTATCATTTGATCCAATAGATTCTTCCGCTAAAATGTATGTATTGCCATCTAAGTCTCTAACTCCACCAAGAGAAGACCATGCACCAGCAGTTGAACTATATCCTTCGTACTGGTTTGTATCTGTGTTGAATCTAATCGATCCATCAGAAACAATACCAATAGATGGTCTCGCATTTGTGTCTCCCACTGGAATATTGAGAGCAGTTGTCGCATTAACTTTTACTACTCTATTTGTATCTGGTTGGAGAACTAAATCATTTGCAGATGAAGTCGAAATTACATTAGCATCGATAGTTGTTATGTCGTCAACAATTAAAGATCCAGTAGTCTTTAACTCACCAGAAGTTAGAATTTGTGCTGATGAAGCATTGAATAAAATTCCATTACCAACAGAGATAGATCCACTAAAAGTATTATTATCTGCGGTATAATCAATTGAAGTTACTCCAGATGGAGCATTAATGGATCTTGTGTTGATAGAAGTTGCATCTACTAATGCTGTCGTTACGCTTGAAGTGGAATTGACAGTTGTGCAATCAATAGAACCAGTTGATAATGCTAGAGAAGTAATACCACCAGTTTCAATATCTAAAGTGATAACATCTGTAGAATCTAAATCAATTACTTGTGCTTGAAAACCAGAACCAAAAGTTTTTGGATTATTTGGATCAATCGTAACTGTAGCTTCTTGATTATCAACACCCGCAATATTTTCTACTTCGGAAACATAGTAGTAGAGTGTTGCTGGTGTTTGATCCGATACTTCAAATCTCAGAGAACTAGAAAGTCTTGAGATGCCCTCACTGTATTCAATGCCAACAAAAGTCAAAATTACAGGACCAGCAGTTACTGGTGTAGAACTCAATGTCAAAGTAGTGGCGTTATCTACACTTTGAACAACAGTTCCACTTTCTAGTACACCAGTTCCACTTTCAATGTTTATTGACATACCAGCGAGAATGCCTGTGGTATCTGCAACATTAATTTGTGCGGTCGATGATGATAATGTAGTAGAAATAGACGAGATCAAACTTGGTGAATGTACACCATCTCTAAATTCAGAGAACCCAAAGGTTTTACCACTCATTGAAGAATCTGAGAGGTTAAAATTATAATTGTTACCTACATAAAGATTTAAATTTGGATGAATAACTTCTCCTGTTCCATCAGTATCGATGAACAATCTTTCAACATCAGTTCCTGCGGTATTGATCGTGTATGTTGTCGGGGATCCTGGTAATGGTTCATCAAATAGTTCTTCTCCAGCAACAAATGCTCTAGATTCAACAAGAATACTTGTGATGTTTCCACCAGAAGAATTGATTGCCCAGATAACAGTAGCACTTTCGGCACTTACAGCATCAACATTGATTGTAATATTATTTGCTGGAGTAGATCCTCCAATGTCACCACCAGCAATTGTTAGAACATCTCCAGTAGCGTGCCTGTATCCAGCATCGTTAATAGCAGCTCCTGTGATAGCACCAGTATCATCTCTAGTAATATCTAAAGTTCCACCAATACCAGAACCACTACTTGTAAAAGATACCGCAGTATACGATGCAGTTAGATCTTCTGTAAACGACAAATTAGCAGCTCCATCTCCAGATGGAGCAGAACTCAATGTTAATACTGTGCCACTATCGACACTTACAACTGTAGTATCTGGAGAAATAAATCCAACATCTCCAGGTTCCTGCGTAACAAACATTCCAGCAACAATTCCAGTAGTGCTTGAAACAGTAATTTGAGTGGAAGCCGTGCTTAATGTTGTGGAAAGTGGTCCAATAACAGTTGGACTAATGGAGTAGTTTGTAAGATCAAGTAATGAAATTTGCGTAAGGAGACCGTCTTTCTTCTTTAACTGATCTCCAACGCTCCAAGTCCCATCTGGGTATGTTGAAGTAAAATCAAGTTCTTGTAATTGTTTTGAATATACGGCATATTCAATATCTGTAGTTAAAGTTGATGGATCTACTGTTAGAATATCATCAATAGAATATCCATTTCCTCCGTCTGAAATAGTGATACTTTCTATTTCACCAAGATTATCGATAGTATACGAAAATGGTGTTGTGGGAGTTCCAAATGCTCTTTCAAAAGAAACAACTATATTGCCAGGAGCAAGAGCGGGCGAAGAAATACTTACTACTAAATTAGTATCATCAATAGAACTTACAGTTGTGTTGGCATCTAAAACACCATCACCAGAAACTTTTGTTACTAAATCTCCAACAATAATTCCAGCAACTGAACTGACATTCATATCAGTTGTAGAATCAAAACTTTCAAATGTCAGAGTTGCAGCACCAGAACTTGTTGGTGTTAAATCTAAGGTTAATGTTGTTGCATTATCAACACTTTGAACAAGAGTTCCTGAAGCAAGTTGACCAGGGTCAGCAAGATCTTGTGTTACTCTCATTCCTGCTAAAATGCCAGCAGTGCTTGTTAGAGTAATTTGATTACTTCCTGTGCTTAAAGTAGTAGATAAATCACTAACAGTGCCATTCAAAGATGCTGATACGTTAGATGCAGCTGTTGGAAGTGTTAATACATCTCCAACTTGATAGTTTGTTCCTCTATCAATCCATGTAAGATTATCTATTCTACCTGGATTTGATGAAACACTAAACTGGAATCCAGATCCACCTCCACCACCAACATCTGCATCATTTATACCGAGAATGTCTCCATTGACGTAATCTTGACCAGCAAATGTTGGTGTGCATCCAGTTACTACTCCAGTGTAGCTAATAGAGGATAGAGTAAATGCAGCACCGCTACCAGTTCCACCAATATTGTTTGGATCTACCTCAAATGTATCGCCAACTTTGTAATTAGTTCCAGAAGTAGTTACTGTGACTACTGTTACTTGCTGAGATGAAACATCAATTTCAATGTCTGCTAATAATCCAAAACCAGAAACTCCAGCAGGACCAGTTGTAATATTTGCAGATCCACCCATTCCATCATGAATTGAGCAATCATACTCAATAGTTTGATTGGCAACATTTGCTGCTACAACAATCTCGACAAAAGATCCTGCTAAACCTTCCGTTCCGTATCTTGTAATTTGAAATTCTGGAGCTGATAAAATTAATCCTTGACTGTCATAAAATTCAATTGGGTGCCCAGAAGTAGAAGCATCTGAAATGTCAAATCTATAAGTATTTCCTTTGATTAAACTGATCGTTGGTTGATTTGATCCATTTAATTGATAGATGTTGTCTGGAGGTGGGGTTCCTGGATTTGAAACCACAGTTACAACATATGTTGCTGTTGGTGTATTTAAAAGACTAGTTGATGAATATACTCCTCCTGTATATCCACTTCCTGGATTAGTGACAGAAATTCCTGTAACTGTGTCACCATCAATAGTAATATCTGCAGTAGCATTTGTACCGCTTCCTCCAGTGAGAGGAACCGATCCATAAATTCCTGGAATATATGCACTTCCTGCAGATAGAATTGATCCTTCTAAATCTTCTACTTCAAAAGCAATAGACGCATTTGACCCATTACCACCATCTAGAGGAATATCTGAATAACTTCCTGGAGTATAATTTACCCCTAAGTTGTATACACCATTGTGTGCAATAACTTGGAAGTCTGCTGTTCCTCCTGTTCCAGTTCCTCCCAAAAGAGGAACTCCAGAAAATGTTCCTGCATCATAATTTGTTCCATTGGCAATAATGGATGTTCCAGAATCTGTTAAAACATTTCTCTGAATAATTAAGTCTTTATAACTGGTAACAGAAATTAAACTGAAATCAATTAACTTTGCTCCTGAGGAAACATATCCAAATGTTCCCGATGCAGGTTTGTAAACTCCAAGCGAAGTGTCACTAGAAAATGCTAAAGATGGAGCAATTCTTGTTCCATCACCAAGTCTCAAATTTCCTGTTGAGAGATCGCTTCCACCAGAAGTAACACTGAACAATGTGTCACTGATTTGATTGATTTTGACCCTTTGCTGCTCAAAGGTATCGGTTCTTGCTACATTAATTGCTGGCATTTTTGATTAACTCTCGCAGTAAGGTTTTGATCTCAGATACTTCATCCTTCAACATATTTATGTCATCTAACGCGGAATTCAAGCGTTTCATTTTACGGCGAGCTTCAATAGCAGAATCGTTGTAATTCAAGATGGCACCTGTGGTCTCGTCTCTAACAAGACCATCATGCCCTTCAACTTTGATATAAGACATACGCGGAAATTAGAACGATGCTACTGCTCTGATATCTTGAACCTTAGGAGCGAATGCTGGGTCAACAGTCTTCATCACAATCTTGACAGCAAAAGAAGAGAACTCGGGGAGATCTGCAACGCTATACTTCAGTTCTTGATATGAAGATTGCTTCTCAACAGTTCCAGAAATGCTGTTCTCACTGGATGCAATCTCTAAATTGTCAGGACCTCCATCAGTGTTGAAGTATTCCCAATCAATATCTTCGAAGTTTTCTTGACTGGATGCCTTCTTAAATCTGTAGAGAACTCTGATGTTTGAGATATCCTTGATGTTAGCGGTAAGTCTTACATCAATGGATGTTCCAGGATTGCCAATTGCAACCTCCTTAGTTACATACTTAGCAACTGCGGAACTATTCTTAGAAGAATCTTCGGAAACAAAATCAATACCGTTGGAATATGTAATGCTTCCGACTTCCAGATAAGATGCTTCGACATCATCCTGAGACGCATACTTGACATAATCTCCAACACGGAAGATGTCAGAAACTTGCTCAGAAGTCTGAGCATTTCTCGCAAATGCTACATTATCAATAATTCTTCCAGTGAAGTCATTATTAATTGGTTGAGTGTCGGTTCTTAGGATTAACTCTTGTGTTTTGTTATTCCAAAGAACTGCTTTACCAGTAATCTTATTGTCATATGTCTCAAGAATTACTGATGGGTTACGAGCAACAATAGTTGCACCATCAGCAATATCAAAGAATAGTTCAACAGGATTTGAATCTACGGTAACACTAGTGAGTGATGCTTGATTACCAAGTGAAACAGTTTCTCCGATCTGGAAGAACTGTGCTGTCTTAACTCTTACATAAACAACAGAACCATTTACTCTAGCAATAGTTCCAGATGCTTTTGTAGTTACTCCCTTGATAGTTTGACCTGCTTGGATTTCAGTTCCACCGTTTCCTGCAAGTTGGAATTGATAAACTGGGTAGAACTTGATAATTTGATCTCTTCTACCAAATCTATCTTCCTGACCGCTTGCGTTTTCAACTCTGGAAGTAGATGTCTTAACAGATGCTGAAGATAAATCAATCAGTGGTGATAGATGTGAGACTGTAGAAGTCATCACCATTTTATATGTTAATGACTGATTTAAACTATTGAGGGTCTCATTAATCTCGGACGCGATTAACTTTTGATTGGTAAAGTATTGTGGTTCATTCAAGAAAGTTCTTTCGTAGTCTGTCTGAGAATATGAAGTATAATTTGTTGTTGCCGAATCAACAGGAACTACATTAGTAGTCTTGACATAATTTTCAAGTTTTGTTCCAGTGAATGAAAGGTAGTTGACTTGAGGATATAGAGTTTCAAACTTTCTATTATGTGATGCATAGACATTCGTTCCACCACCAAATGCATTACTAGAAGCGTTTGCAGTAGAAGTGATGTTGTATGTGTCAATACCACTGTTTGAAATCTTAAACAGGTTGCTGTTCAAGATGTCAGAGGTAACACCGCCTGTCTCTTGTGCAGTTCTGTAGAAGACATACGACTTACCAGATGTCTCAAATCCATGGTCTCTGTGTGAAACCTTAACGATAGCATTGTTATTCTTGAATAGTTTTGAGGTAGCGTTAGTGTTTGCACTAGCATTAGTTTCAAATGGATTGTAGTCAAGAAGTTCATAACCCAAGTTATCATTCTTAAGTAGAAG
>Ga0255770_10001137_pt1 | contig 24816 bp, 38 predicted proteins | sample 071ome_22_FD_179968 | JGI IMG/M metagenome (GOLD analysis project Ga0255770, IMG submission 179968) | Coastal salt marsh microbial communities from the Groves Creek Marsh, Skidaway Island, Georgia - 071404AT metaG (version 2) | ecosystem: Environmental > Aquatic > Marine > Intertidal zone >...
CTTCCGTGTTGGACATACTTTTGAAGTTGGTGGCGGATCACAGTATGATTACGATTTTGCCTTTCCACCACCAATACCAGAGAAAAGCGATATTGATGTAAGAGCCACAGTTAGAAGTAACAATGCTAGAGTCACAGCCGCTTTTGATATCCTGCTTGTTGAGAACGATCCAGAAGCACCGATTACCGATCTACTATAATTCAATAAATACTCATATAATACATACATAGGAGCGAAGTATGACACAGAATGAGTATGACGTGAAAGTTTTAAAAATAGTTGACGGTGACACAGTAGATGTTGATATTGATCTAGGGTTTGGCGTAACTCTAACAGATGAGCGTGTTCGTATCATGGGCATTGACACACCAGAATCAAGAACAAGTGATCGTGTAGAAGATCTATTTGGTGAAGCCGCAAAGGCAAGACTGAAAGAACTTATGAAGCACGGTGGCAAATTAATTACCACAGAGGATCGCAAAGGCGAGGATATGAAAGGCAAGTTCGGACGTATCCTAGGAGATTTCAAAGTAGACTACAATGGTGAAATGAAAACTGTTACAGACATCCTTGTAGAAGAAGGACATGCTGTTGCTTACTTTGGTGGTAGCAAAGAAGAAATCCAAATGAAGCATATGGCTAACAGAGAAAAACTTCTACGTGAAGGCATTGTTAGCAAGGAAGACTACGATACCGCAGTTAAACTGATGGAAAACAAGTAATGAAAAAACTTACACTACCTCTTGATATAACAACTCCATACGATAGAGGAGTAAGAGGGGAAGAACTTCTAAAAATTTATGGTGAGGATCTTGCCCCTCTTATGTATGAGTATTGTGAAACAAGTAATCCGGTAGTGTTTGATAAAAATAAAGATTTTATAAAAGAGCTTAGTAGAAAACATTCAAAGCAAAAGTCAAAAGAAAAAACACATTTAGATTTGTTTTTCTATAGACTTAAAAAAATAATATTTTTAACAGATCAATTTAAAAGATACGCAGAATGGAAAAATCCTATTGTTATTAGAGACAGCATAAGAATAGGAACTTATGCTATCTCTGTTGGAGTTGATCGTTGGCATGTTATGAGAAACTTTGGAGTAAAGGAACACGAGTTTCTATGGCTATCAAATATAGAGTTCAGTTCTGATTTTAAACCGAAACTAAAAACACTGTTTACAGAAGATACTGAGTTCGAACATTATTATGTGGAAGAGTCTCAAAGATATAAATTTGAAATAAAACCAAACTTTCAAGAAAGTATTCATTTTAATTTAAAACAATGGCTCAAGTCTACATACATAGAAGGACAGCCTAGTACAATGGTAGCACAACCAAATAGAGTTACTCTTAGAGATGCCGCAATGGCTAAACTAAGAAGCAAATGAAGTTCGAGCTATTCGATCTAGATCTAATATCACCTTATCCTAAAGGACCATCTGAAGACTGGATTGTCAAGCATTACGGAACTACGTTCGGTAAAATTTTATACGATTGGTGTTGCTCTCCAAACTTTAAGATATTTGAAGAAAACAAAGATCTAATTAAGCAAGAATATCTAAACAATAAGGATCAACCTTTCTTTGTTAGAATAACAAAATTATGCCAACTGTCACATGATTGGAGAATCAACAACGTGTGGAAAAACCCACTAATTGTTACAAATATCAACGGAGCGTTTATAGTACATCCAGGACAAGATAGATATAACATAATGAAAGCATATAACGTTAAAGAATATAATTGTTGTTTGTTTGAGAAACAAGAAGTACAGCAATCAAATACTGATGCTATTCAAAAACTTCATACCAGTGATGTTAAAATTGAATTTAATTCAAAACATTTTACTATAAAAAATTATAAGGTAGATAGATCTTATTTTGAAAAATGGTTGGAAAATAATATCACCATAGAGCAGATATAAGAAAAGGTTGACAGTAAAACTGCCAACCCTTTCATTATTATTATTTTTTCCCTATGGGCTCTATCTATGTCTTCATCCCTTTCGGGAACTTTAATAATTTACTTACTATTGTTATTGATGAAGTTGTAGAACTTCTCAGCAGTTTCAAGTACTTGGTCGACACCTGGAACTTCTGGCATTTCTACCTTGTTCACAATTTGACCAGTCTTTGGATCACGTTCAACAGTGTTTTCAAAACCCATCCATTTAGATGAATAAGAAAATTCTGTATATGCTTTTGCCATGTCCAATACTTGAGTACGGATTTCATATCCGTTTTTATTGAACTGTACCTTTGGTAAAGTTTCTTTGATTGCTTGGGTTACTTGTTCGGCACCACGTTCGATACCTTCTTTAAATGCTTTAGACATCATTCATTTCTCCTATGTGTATGTGTTTGTGTCTGAAGTTGTTAGAACTTCTAACAACTGTTACTAATGTAACACTGTTATTTATAATAGTCAACAACAGTGTTATCCATTAGTGATTTTTATTTACCAATTATTTCTTTTGTGGCTTTGGATTAGAAAGATAGTCTGCTTCTTCATCAGTTACAGGCCACCAATTACAAATACTATTCATTAGATCATACCTCCCCAGAATGCCGCTACTATTGCGAAGTACCCTACAAGTACTCCGAATATAACTGTTACAGGTACTGCTACGTCAAAAAAGTTCTTAAGCATCTGCGTGTCCTTTCCAGAACGCTACACTCTTACCACGAAAGTAATGGTCTCCTGGTTCGTAATCACGCTTTGCTTTCTTAACTCTTTCAAGTCTTTGAATAGCACGTTTCTTTTCAATAGTTTCTTTACAACCATTAAGCATTAATTTTTTTGCTTCGTTGTATAAGCCTTGTGAAGCAAGTTGACTTGCCGCTCTAGCATAGCCTGCTGATACACAAGCGTTTTTTAGTCTTTCCCAAATTAACATTTTATAATCTCCTCTGTGTGTATATGTTAAGTTCTTTTGTACCCGAACGGTCCGGTAACGACCTGGCGCCTATCAAGTTCCCTGATACGACGTTCAAGGTCAACATGATCAACAGACTTAGACAGATAGTCTTCGTCCCAGTTACGTTGCGAATAGGTGAATAGTTTTTTAAGGAAGCGTAGCATTTAAGCGACCTCCTTACGGTAAACAGGACCGTTTAGTTCTCGATGGTTTGGTGCTCTACCGTTGTTATCTAACATAAAACGATAAGCATATTGCCAATCTTTCTTGTACTCAGTTCTGGCCCAAGTCAATAGATCGTTGCGGTGTCGAGTCGACATGCCGCTATTCATCCATGACATCAGACCACTTATAAAGTGTGTCATACTGTTCTCCTATGATGTATGGATGCTTAAGGAAAGCAATACCCCGGAACTTCCCCGGCGGTGCAACTGCCTTTGGCAGTCGTCAATCACTTGTGAGGCGTGGATTACGCCCTGGTCTTTCCCAGTGTCTGTATGTGTGTCACTTTTGAGGATCAGTTGAACAATCCTGCGCTGTAACACCTTTATTTATATTAGTATATTATAAAGTAGAAAAAAATTCAAGCATTTTTTACGCAAGGCTGTTATGCTGTTTTAGCATGAATCGAATTTTTGTAATCTTATTACTCAGACGAGTGTGCTAAAACAGCGCACCCTATAAATATAAAGGTTGAAATATTGTTTTAAAGAATGTATAATAAATGTTGCGAAAAGGTTAAATAGTAAAAAGGCGTTGGAATCATGAAAATTAAAACTAGATCAATATTACAAGAACTTAATGACATTGCCGCAAATAGAAACACTGAGGCTTTGATCGAAAGTAGAGCTGTTAATATCATTGACAGTGCTATTAATCTTATTGAATCAATCAATAAACATTATACTCCAGCCGAAGCTGATGAGCTCCAACGCAGACTGATTAATGCTATTAAAGGCGCTGATAGTACAAAGTTTACTAGAGGTGTAAGAAAAATTACAGAAGCAAAGCGCAAGGCGAAAAAGAATAATGAGCAATAACATTTTTAAAGATGCTAAAGGGGAGCACCTAACACAGCGTATCGCAACTGGTGATGTAGAATCTACTGTTAACTTTCTAGAAAAGATTACAGGACTAGATTTTACAGAAGAAAAAGCCGATGACGGCAAACCTAAAAAATGGTTAGGTAGCACAGGAAGAAAAGAAAATCCAGATGGTACATTTGAGCTGAACAGTTCAGGCGACCTTGATCTAAGTGTAGACCTAAACGAGGTAAGCAAAGAACAAGTTATTGCTAAACTAGTTGCTTGGTGTAAATCACAAGGCATTGAACAAGATGATATCATGAATGTTAGTGCTGGCGATATGAGGAAGAAAACAGGCGACAAAACAGCACCTAAGAAAAAAGATGGCTGGATCGAAAAAGCAGGCGACCAAATACACTTTCGTACACCGATAAACGGTGACGGCAAGAATGGATACGTTCAGGCAGACTTTATGTTTACAGATAATCCTTCCTATCAGCAAGGATCAATGATTGGTGACCCGGGCGGTACTTGGAAAGGAGAGCATAGACACATTCTATTAAGTTCGATTGCTAGAGCAAAAAACTTAAAATATTCACCCAAGTTTGGTTTGCTTGATCCAGATAGCAACGAAGTTATTTCCAACGACTGGAATGTTATTACCAAAGAGCTGTTAGGTCAAACAGCAACAATCAAAGATATTAAAACAGTTGATTCGATTATTAACTATATTAAAAAACTTCCTAACTATGAAGAACTTGTTAGTGCGGCAAGAGAAACACTAGGCAAACAAGGATTAGAACTTCCAACCAAAGAAGCGTTTGAAAGTTACAAGCCAGGAAGCATTGGTTGGATGCGTTCAATCATTGATATAGTGTCATGAAGATAAAAGAAGTTGTTGACATTAGATACAGTGCTTTTGATAAACCAGGACAACAGTTTACTATAGGCGATGTATACGGTAAAAAGAATTTAAAAGTTCCACACGCTAAGTACGTGGACAAAACAAATAGACAAAAGAAGTTACTTAAGAAATGAGAGCATTTGAATTTTTAACAGAAGCAGTGTTAACAGAAGCAGTTGGTAGAGAGTTTAATCATCTCGAGGACCTTGTGTTTACTGATCCAGGCGGAGCTCTTAAGGCAGTTGACATTTTAAAGAATGTAGCATCAGGTGCTAAAGATGTTGCTGTTAAATGGGACGGCAATCCTACTGTATACTGGGGACGTGATGAAGACGGTTCCTTTCATCTAGTTGGTAAAAACAACTGGACAAAATCAGACGGCAAATCGAATAGCGCAGACGAATTAGAACAGTTTATTCTAAGTAGAGGCAAAGGCGAAACATGGAGACCAAAGTTTGCTAAAGATATGGCAGGACTTTGGGATATGTTTGAGAAAGCAACACCTGATAGTTTTGTAGGATATGTTTATGGTGATCTATTGTATCATCCAGGAAAGCCAAAAGGTATTGAAGATGGTAGAATAAGTTTTACTCCTAATCAAGTTACCTACAATGTAAATCCAGATAGTGAAATTGGAGAAAGCATTAAACAAAGTAAAGTTGGTGTAGCAGTACACTCACTGTATACACACTTTGGCGATAAAGTAGGCGAACCAATTAAAGACGTTGACATGTTTAAAGGTAATCCAGAAGTTTTTGTTGTTGGACAAACCTATGTAACTCACAGGCCTGCGGTTGGTGCTGAAAACCTTAACAAGATTGCCGCAGAAGCAAAAAAGAGTCAAGGTGCCATTGCTAAAATTTTACAAAAACAACCAGGACTTTCTGATGTTCCAGATATGGTTTATAGATTTATAAACACTATGAGTAGGAACAAACAGTTAGACAAACTTGATCCTAAAAACTTTTTTGACTGGCTTCCTAACGGAAAGGTATCACAACCTAAACAGCAAAAAGTTGCCGCTCTTAACGAACAAAACCCAGAAGCATTTGCTTCAATGTTTTTCCTTATTAGAGAAATAATGAAAGCCAAAGACGAAGTTATTAAAGAACTTGACGCAACCGAAGGCGATATTAAAACACACACTAAAGGTGTACCAGGCGGCGAAGGTTATGTTAAAACTGGTGAAAAAGTAAAATTTGTACCTAGAGACCGTTGGACGCCATTCAGATCTGACTAAAATAAAGCCCTTACACCGCTTTTTTCTCCAAAATGATAAATACTTGTACTAAGAATCATGGGATACTTAGATATTACAGCCCTGGAGAGGGGTATATGATTAAGGAGAAAATATCATGGCTAATACATTCGGTGTAGTATCACCAAATTATCAAAAAATCAAAGTAGGTGCTCAGTTAGGAACACCTGAACTAAAGTTCATTGAAGTTGCCGCTGTTCACAGCGCATCTGCAGTTGACTTTACTAAGAAAGACCTTGCTGGCGCAGGCGCTTACACTGACTCACAGTCACTAATGGCTCTTGCTGTTAACGCACTACAAGGCTTCGCAGAAGTTTACATTGTAGGTACACCTTCAGCTACTGAGTTTGTTGTTGCTATCAACGACAACACAGACAACGACGGTGTTGTTGCTGCATCTTACAGCTCAATGGAAGCTGCAATTCTAGCTGCAATCGGCGCTGACACTTCAGTAACAATTACTGGATTGACACTAACTGGTGACGACCTAGTATAATAATTCCTAACTACCTTAGGAACCGTGTTTAGGCACAATAAAGAGCGGAAGAGAAATTTTCCGCTCTTTTTTTATCTGCTTAAATAATAGCAGATTATGAAATATGTTATTCAAACACAAGTTGACATTACTAAAGCAAACCCTTTAAGGGACGATCCCGATATGACTAAACAAGGGCAACAGGCAAACTTTAATACACTTCGTCAAGCAATTGAGCTTCGAGGTATTATTGTAGATAATGGTGATCCTAAGATAGTTGAAGAGGACGGAACCAAATGGTGGCGTTATGAATTTGCTACAGATAGAGAAGATGTGTTCTTAAAGGACGCCGATCCAGTAGGACATTTATTGGATGATTTAAACGGTGTTCCTATAGTATCTGGACTAAATAGTAATGTAGAATTTGAACACCCTGTGTTCAAAACAAAGGGCAAAAATCCAAACACAAAGGTAACAATTACCGACTAGTTTGATAAATACTAGTATCAAAAGGCAATACCAGGCAACAATAAAGGCCAACTAAGAGTTTACTTTATTAACCATAAGTTTGTTATCGGAGCGATAACGGGAGTTTATAATAAATGGCTGGTATCCAAACAACCAAACTAGAAAGAGAAAATTTAGAAGCACACGTTGACTTATGCGCAGAGCGTTACAGCCAACTAGAATCACGCCTATCCAATCTTGAAGAAAAAGTCGAACACATTCATAACGACATCGTACACGGGCAAAAGAGTTTATCCAAAGTTATTATCACTACAACCGGCACAGTAATAGCTGGTTTGATTTCAACAGTGGTTGTAATTTTAATGAAAATGCCAAATTAAGCCTATCAATTATATTAGCATATTAAATACAAGGGCACATTTATAAGGCCCTTTTTTTAATGACTGATATTCAAAAAAAATTAGACAGAGTAATTCGTAATGTACACAAGACACTTGCGAAAGATGACTTTGTTATTCCTCAAAAAACAGAAGAGGGCATACTGATTGGTAAAGTCCTTATGATCAGCAATGGAGTTCACAAGGATCTCTATACTGCTCAAAATAAAGATTTACTCTACAAAGGAATACATTTGAATAAGTGTGCTATTAAAATGGCTAATCTTATAGCATTAGACAGAGATATAAACAAAGTAAATAAAATTTACCAAGCAGATCAGAAGTTTGGTGCGGCGTTAAGCGATTATGGCATGTTTAAAGACAAGTTTATACGTGCTAAAAAACAAAAAGATGCTTTTAAAGAGGATTTGTATGTGGCTAGGATGTTACATGCCAAAGATAAGTACGAATCCGCAAAGTTTCAAGCGATACGTTTAACGCTATAAGTAATAAATACATTATAAATTACTTGGGTGGAGAGTTTCATGAAAACAACAGATATTTTTAGAAAAACAGATTCGAAAAAGATCAACGAAACAGTTGAAAAAGTGTTCGGAACAAAACTTAATCTAGAGTCATACGAAACCGGTGATCTAGAAGATATGCGCAATAAGTTAAGAACACAAATTTTTAATTTTAAACAAAGTGCTACGTTCAACGAAACAGTAGAAAACGAAACATATACAAAAGCACAATGGATGCTTGATGCTGTAAATGCTGAACTAGTCGCAAGAGAAGAAACTAACCCAGGTATTGATGAACCTGTAACAAATGAAGAATCCCAAGGAGAAGAAATGGAACCCCAAGTAAACGAAAGCGCAACTGATCAGGCTAGTGCGATTGTTGCCGCAAAGACAATGGTTGATAAAGTAGGCCGTTGGATTGAAGAACTAGCATCAATGGAAAACGATCAAATGCTTGATCTAAGCGATAGCATTAGAGATGAAATGGGCCTAGAAGCAAGTAAACAATTTGTTTCAACAGTGGCACCTGCTATTGAAAGCGCATTAGAAAATTTAAAACAAGCACGTGAAACTCTAGCAAGTGGTGTAAGAACATTAACTGGCGAAGAAAGCCCAACAGATATGTTAGGTGCTGAACCAGAAGGTGAAACTCCAGACATGCCAGAACCAGCAGGTGACGATGAAATGAATACTGAGCCTGAAATGGATGACGAAGCACCAGCAGATGACTTTGCTACAGCTGAGCCAGCAACTGGCGGCGCTGAAGAAGCAGGCAGAGCACAGCGTGAATCAGTTGATCATTCACACTCACTACTAAGAACATTGGCTGGCTAAATGCGTCTCTATGAAGTTGAATACAGTAAAGATGAACTTGCTCAGCTAAGGGAAGAACTTAGAAGAGAGTATCCTGATCTTACTGAAGAACAACTTGACGAAATACTTCCACTTATTCCTTTAGCACTAGGTACAGCCGCAAGAGCTGGTGTTGGTATGCTGGCTAGAGGTGCTATGGGAGCAGGCAGACTTGCTATGAAAGGTATTGGTGCCGCCGCACGTGGTGTTGGCAAAGTGGCTAAAAATGTAGGTGGTACTATTCACCAAGCAGGAAGCTCTTTATCTCAGGTAGGTAAAGACAAATTAAAAAAGCAAGCCATAAAAACAGTTACAAATAAACTAACAACAGGTGGCAGAACTAATCAATCAGACGGAGGCGATATAGACGCAGTAGCACAAGAGCTTGGAGCCATCCAACAAGCCAATAGTGCTAAAGAAGCAGAGTATATTGCTAAAATGGCTGAGATTGAAAAAAGTGTTCAAGATATGAAAAAGACGTTAGGCGCAAAATGAGAATTTACGAAATAGATCAAAGCAACGTTGAAGCGTTAGCAGTTATTTTTAAAACACTAATTGGCCGCGCCAGAAGTAAATCACAACCTGCTAAATTTAATTGGCAGGGAATAAATTCAATTCTCCAAAAGACAAGTAGAGACCCAATTGACTACGAAACATTTGATGCTATCTATAACAGCAGTCAATTAATTCAATCAATGGTACACGACTATAACAGTGACGGTATTGAACTAGATGTTCCGGGAGCACCAAACAGTGATAGTCCACAAGCCAAAACAGATTCAGAAAAAGCACAAGACAATGTAAACAAAACTGCCGCAAGTGCAGCCATGAATAACATTAAGTCTTGACAAATCCAATAAATTCATATACAATATAACAATACTGTGAATATAGGCACAGTTAATTGGAAAAATAATGACTGAACAACTAGCACCTCCACCATTTGTGGAAAAAATCAAATATCATGAATGTAAACAAATTAATGATCCTGTAACTCGTAAGAGAGTTTATCTAACACCAGATGGAGAGAAAACTCCTAGTGTTACTACTATTCTTAGTTCTACAAAAGATATGACCCATTTAAATGAATGGAAGCGAAGAGTAGGTGAAGACAAAGCACGACAAATTACCACAGAAGCCGCAGGTATAGGTACAGCAATGCACGCTAATCTAGAACGCTTTGTTGTAGGTGAGCAACGACAACCAGGCAATAATCCTGTACACGTTCAAGCAAACAAAATGGCAACAGTCATTATTGAAAATGCTCTTAAAGATGTAAATGAAATATGGAGCATGGAACAGAGTCTATACTATCCAGGATTATACTCAGGTACTACAGACCTTGTGGGAGAGTATAAAGGAAATCCTAGTATAATGGACTATAAGCAAACCAATAAACCTAAAAAAGAAGAGTGGGTAGAAGATTATTATCTACAACTTATGGCGTATGCTCTAGCACACAACGAAGTATATGGTACTGAAATACGTGAAGGACACATCTTTATGTGTAGTAGAGCGTGTGAATACCAACAATTTGATCTTACTCCAGATAATTGGAACAAATACGAGGATATGTGGCTTTCTAAGCTCGAAGAATACTATAACTTATAGCATTGCTCCAGATAAATAAGTTTATAATATTCAGGAGTAATTAGATGGCAGTTGTCCAAATCTCAAAGATTCAAGTACGTAGAGGACGTAAGCAAGGTGAAGCTGGCGTTCCGCAATTATCAAGTGGTGAACTAGCATGGGCAGTTGACACGCAAGAATTGTACATAGGTAATGGAAGCGTACAAGATGGTGCTCCTGCTGTAGGAAACAGCAAGGTACTAACTGAGCATGACAACCTACTAAACCTAATTGAAAGTTATAAGTTTGCTAGAGACGATGCTAGTATTACAAAAAGCGTCTTTAGAACACTACAAGCAAAACTAGATGATCGTGTTAATGTTAAAGACTTTGGCGCTATCGGTGACGGTATTGCTGATGATACTCAAGCATTTCAAAATGCTGTAGATGAACTATTTAGAAATTCTAATGCTGAATTCCGCAAACAACTTTTCATTCCTACAGGACATTATCTAATTGCCAACACTTTAACTATTCCAAGTTTTGCTCTGCTAGAAGGTGAGTCACAAGTAGGAACAGTTATACTTGTAAACAGTTCAAGCATCACAGTAACATCAAGTGCTGGAACAGTTCCAAACAACTGGACATCACTAGACAGACCAAAGAACATTATTATCGATAGAATGACATTTAGATTTACTACAGGACATTTTAATATTAGTGGATTGGCGGACAGTAAATTTAATAGGGTTACATTCGAAGGACCATTATCAACCAATAGCGATGTAGCATCAGCTTCTGTCACAGATGCCATGGTGTTCATGAGCAACACAAGTAATACAGGTACTGTGTTAAGTGGCTTAGAATTTACAGACTGTAGATTTCAAAATGCCTACAGAGCATTTAACTTTACACAAACACAACCTTTAAGTTGTGATGTAACAATTAATGACAGTGAATTTCATAATTTGTATTATGGCATTGAAGTAAATGGTGTGTCTGGACAATCATGTAATTGGAATATTGATCATAACACATTCCAAGAAGTTGTAGGATCAGTTTTACAGGCAGACTATGGACAAGGATTTAAGTTTACCAAAAACAAAATTATAAATTGTGGTAATGATATTAATCAAGTAACTGATCCAGAAAGAAGTATTATTGTGTTTGGAGAATACGGAAACAATGTTGTAATTGATAATAGTTTTGACAGACAAAAACTAGCTTATTCACAAGTTCTTACAGGAGATCAGAGAGTACACTATCCTGAAGTACTTAACGGTGCTATGGTAACAACTAATGATCAAATCAAACAAAACTTGTTTGTAAACTTTTCACCAACACCTTTAGCAATGTTTTCAGCATTGAATAGAAAAACAACTTTAAATTATATTGTTGATTTCCAAAACGGCAGTTCAAGACAAGGCGAAATCACAATTTCAAACGGCGATAGTTTACAAAACCCAACTATCACCGATAGATATACTACAACTAACAATGGGGACTCAAACGTAACTTCGTTATCGTTTAGTGTTAGATTAGTAGACAGGAGCGACTCAACAGCAGGAAGTGAAACTATGGTATTAGATTACGTAAATCCTGATGCGGGATCAACACCAGATACTATTTCTTACTTTGTTAGTTACGGTGTTTAATCTAAGAACTGAAGATAGACTAAGAACGTGGAGAGAATTCCGCGACACATTAGAAACAAGTAAAACACCTTTTGATGATGTTGCTCAGTTCTGGGCAAAAACTCCATACAACTCTAAAGTGTTAGATCCTTTCTATAAGGATTCATGGCCTGACCCTTGGAAATTGGTAATCAACAACCGCTATGATCTTCTTGCTATTACTCTCGGAATGTGTTATACTTTAACTTTAACTGCTCGCTTTAAGGAGTGTAAATGTGAAATATATATGTCAGTAGTCCCGGGAGATGATCCTAGATTTATGAGCGTAATTAACAACGAACACGTTTTAAACTTACATCACGGTGCGGTTACTACAGTAGACGACATGCCCCCATCTGCTATACTGCTTTGGGATAATATTAACAGTCAGAAGTAGACGATTATTTGTTTAAGATATTAAATACTCAACTGACGGGGAACAATTAAGGAAAGAGAGAAAAATGAACCAAACTAAAGAGATTCTGATCACTAAGAGAGACGGAAGAAAAGAAAAACTGAATCTTGATAAGATTCACTTTGTAGTAGAAGAAGCATGTAATGAATTATCGGGAGTAAGTGCTTCACAGATTGAAATGAATGCCGACCTACAATTTTATGATGGCATGAGCACAGACGAAATTCAAAATATTCTTATTAGATCAGCTAACGATTTGATTTCTTTAGACAATCCAAATTATCAGTTTGCGGCCGCAAGGTTGTTGCTTTACGGATTACATAAACAAGTGTACGGTAAATATGATCACCTTTCTCTTTCCGAAATTATTGACCTTAACATTAAACGTGGTGTTTATGATCCTTCTATCCGTGAAAAGTATTCTGAAACAGAAATTAAAAAACTAAACACATATATTAAGCATGACCGTAATGAAGAATTTACTTACGCTGGCTTACGTCAAGTAGTAGATAAGTATTTGTGTCAAGACAGAAGCAACGGAGATATGTTCGAAACTCCGCAGTTTATGTATATGATGATTGCGGCAACACTCTTTGCTGAGTACCCAAAGGAGACACGTTTAAACTACGTGAAAAAATATTATGACGCGACCTCACTTTTTAAAATCAACATTCCAACGCCTGTCATGGCAGGAGTGCGTACTCCTATTCGTCAGTTTGCCAGTTGTGTTCTTGTTGATGTGGACGATACTCTTCCTAGTATCTTTAGCTCTAATAGCGCAATCGGTTATTACATTGCTCAAAGGGCAGGAATTGGAATCAACTCGGGACGAGTACGAGCTATTAATTCAAAAATCAGAGGCGGAGAAGTAGCACACACAGGTGTTATTCCGTTTCTAAAAGTATACGAAGCAACAGTAAGAAGTTGTACACAAAATGGTGTACGTGGCGGCAGTGCTACTACACATTTCCCATTATGGCATTATGAAATTGAAGATGTTTTAGTTCTTAAAAACAACAAAGGCACAGAAGACAACCGTGTGCGTAAACTAGACTATTCAATTCAATTAAACAAATTAATGTATGAAAGGTTATTGAGTGGTGGAGAAATTACTCTTTTCTCGCCACATGACGTTCCTGGACTTTACGAAGCATTTTATGCCGACCAAGATAAGTTTAAAGAACTATATGAAGCGGCAGAAAGAAAAACTTCTATTCGTAAAAAGAAAATTAACGCACAGACCCTCTTTGGTGCGTTACTAAAAGAAAGAGCAGAAACAGGTCGCATTTATATTATGAATGTTGATCACTGTAATACACACAGTTCATTTAAAGATCCTGTGTACATGAGTAACCTATGTCAAGAAATCACGTTGCCTACAAAACCAATACAGCATATTGATGATGACGATGGTGAAATTGCTCTTTGTATCCTAAGTGCTATCAATATTGGTGGACTAACACTTAATAAGGAAAATGCTGAACTTGAAGAACTATGCGAATTAGCCGTTAGAGCTCTTGAGGAAATCATTGAGTATCAAGGTTATCCTGTTAAGGCGGCAGAGAAATCTACCAAAGCTCGACGCTCATTAGGTATTGGCTACATAGGTCTAGCTCATTACCTAGCTAAACATCATGTGAAGTACAGCGATAAAGAGGCTTGGAAACTTGTCCACGACCTAACTGAAAGTTTCCAATACTATCTACTTAAGGCAAGTAATACACTTGCTCAAGAACGTGGTGCTTGTGAATACTTTAATCGTACTAAGTACAGTGACGGCATTCTTCCAATTGATACATACAAGGAAGATGTTGATAGTATAGTTGGTAAAAAATTAAATCATGATTGGACTGGTCTTAGAAAATCTATTAAAGAACACGGCTTACGCCACAGCACATTGTCCGCACAGATGCCATCGGAGAGTAGTTCCGTTGTGTCAAACGCAACAAACGGAATTGAGCCACCTAGAGGATACTTGTCCGTTAAGAAGTCAAAGAAAGGGCCTCTTAAACAGATTGTTCCAGGCTATCAGCAACTAAAGAACTTCTATACCCTATTATGGGATATGGAAAGCAACGAAGGTTACATTAATATTGTGGCTGTAATGCAAAAGTTCTTTGATCAAGCCATTAGTGGTAACTGGTCATACAATCCTCTACAGTACGAAAACAATGAAGTACCTATGAGTGTTATGATGAAGGACATGTTGACAACTTACAAGATGGGTTGGAAAACAAGTTACTATCAAAACACATACGACTTTAAGGGTGCTGAAGATGATTTGGAAGATAAGGCAGTTGACACAGCACAAGAAGATGTTAAACTAAATGGTATGAATGGCCATGTGAATGGTGTCAATGGACATTCACCAAACACTGAAACACAAGATGACGAGCATTGTGATGCTTGTGCCATTTAAGGATTTATGAGCAAGAAAGAAGGTAAAAATAAGCGAATGAGTAAAACAGTATTCAACAGAGATAAGGTAGATTTCACTAAAGAGTATATGTTCTTTGGAGCGGATCAAAACACACAGAGATATGACGTTTTCAAATATCCAGAGTATGATAAACTTAATCAAACAATGTTAAGTTATTTCTGGCGTCCAGAAGAAGTTAGTCTACAAAAGGACAGAGGCGATTACGCAGACTTTCGTCCAGAACAAAAACATATTTTCACAAGTAATCTAAAATATCAAACACTGTTGGATAGTGTACAAGGTCGCGGACCTTGTTTGAGCTTTTTGCCTTACTGTTCTAATCCAGAGCTAGAAAGTTGTATTGTGGCCTGGGACTTTTTTGAAACTATTCACAGTCGTTCATATACACACATTGTAAAAAATGTATATCCAGATCCGGCAGAAGTATTTGATACTATCCTAGATGATGAAAAAATTATTGAACGTGCTGTAAGTGTAACTAAAAATTACGATGCGTTTAACGAAATTGCTGACGCACATTTTCACAAAGGTAAAGGCACAATTTACGATGTGAAAAAAGCATTGTACAAAGCAATGATGACTGTAAACATTCTTGAAGGCTTACGCTTTTATGTTTCGTTTGCTTGTACGTTTGCGTTCGGTGAACTTAAACTAATGGAAGGATCTGCTAAGATTATTTCACTAATTGCTCGAGATGAAGCAACACACTTGAATTTGTCAACACACATTCTTAAGCATTGGGCTAAAGGTAACGATGATCCAGACTTTGTCAAGATTGCTAAAGAGTGTGAAGAAGAAATGTATGATATGTGGCGTGAGTGTGTAGAAGAAGAAAAGCGTTGGGCAGACTACTTGTTCAAAGACGGATCAATGATTGGTCTTAACACTAACCTACTTCATGCGTATGTTGAGTTTATTGCCAACAAAAGACTTAAAGCTCTTGGTATGAAAACAATTTATGATCGTCCACTAAACACTAACCCACTACCTTGGACACAGCATTGGTTATCTAGTGCTGGACTTCAAGTTGCTCCACAAGAAACAGAAGTTGAATCTTACTTAATTGGTGGAGTGAAGCAAGATATCTCCGAGGACACATTTAAAGGATTTAAACTATGAGTATAGAAATTTGGGGCAAGCCTTTTTGCCCATCATGTCAAAAAGCAAAAGCAGTGTGCGAAAACAGAGGTTTCAAATACACTTATAAAGAACTTGGAAAAGACTTCGAACGTGAAGAAGTTTTTGAACAGTTTCCGGGTGCTAAAACATTTCCACAGATTAAAGTTAACAGCCAAGCAGTAGGTGGATATGAAACTTTTATGAAGTATCTTGATGACACAGGTTACAACGGTACTGGACATTCACTAGGATAATATATGTTAATAACAACACCATACAAAGAAGGCGACATTGTATCAATCAAAGTTACCAGCGGAGAAGAAATAATCGCTAAATTGGTTGACGAGTCAGATGATCGTTTAACTGTTACAAAACCATTTGCTCTTGTTCCTGGACAAGGCGGCGGCCTAGGCATGATGCCGTGGGTTCTAAGTATAGCACCGGACCAAAAAATTCAAATAAATAAGAATACAACAATGTTGGTTCATAAAACAGAAGATGGTATTAGTAAGCAATATCTAGAACAAACAACCGGACTTACTATGGTAACAAAGTAGGAGATTAATACATGAGCTCACCTTATACAATAGGTACACTAACCGGCCAGACAAGTGGCACACTAACTGGCATAAATTACTCAGACGAATTCGTCGCCATCGCCACTGCGATTGACAATCTTAGATTAGAACTTGTCAAAACCAATGTCGAATTGACCGCCGCCAACACTAATTTTTTAGCCGCTTTTGGTGTAGGCACAAGCTCAGTACCAGGCACAGTTGCTTATTCATTAGATACTCTAGCATTAGCACAATATGACACCGCAGGACATATGGCCCAAGCGGCTGATAACTTAACTACTATTAATGCTTCATTAACAGCACAGCATGATGATTTAACTGGAAATATTTCAGCTAACCTAGCAACACTATCTGCGGCGGCATCTGTAATGATTGCTCAGAATGGTGAAAAAATTGCTTTTGAACAGGCCGCGACACAGTCTGCTCTTAAAAGATCTAATCTACCAGAAGTTGAAGTTCCGCAACCTGACATTGAAGACACAATTAAAAAAGCCGTAAGCAACGCTTCGGTAGTAAGTGCCCAAACAAAAGCAACTGGCTTTATCAGTGAATCTATCAGTGATGCTCTTAGCTTTGGTACCGATGTTGCTAAAGCTCAGTTACTTAAATTTGATTTTATTGCTGACTCAGTAACAAAAGCTCAAAATATGATGGCAAGTGCTACTGGAAAAGTACCGCAAACTACAGATGGTTCGCAGACGACAAACAATAGCGTAACAAATGCTAAACTTACGGCTAACGGTAACGCTGTAGTTGTACAAGCATAATGATTAGAGCTTGTCCATATTGGTTATATGATAAGCAACCTTTAAAAGAACTAGCAGATAGCATTATTGATTCTAATATCGCTGTAAACAAAGCCAATACTGATACACATGATCTAGTAAACACTAGAGCTAGTAATGTAAGTTTTCTAACAGCCCAAAGTGATTTGGGTAAACAAATCTTTAATAAAGTTTGGGGTTATGTTACAGATGCTAATATACAAGCAGGTTGGAATTTTAATCTAACAACCTGTGAACCTTTCCAATATACAGAATATTCAATAGATCAAAAATATGATTGGCACATTGACAATCGTTTTGATGAAGATGATACACGCAAATTGAGTTTTACAATTTTGCTAACAGACGATCACAAAGGTGGTGATTTTCAATTCGAATTAGGAAGCCCCAGTGACGAACTTAGAATAACTACTGTTAGCATGAAGAAAGGCGACCTTGTGATATTTCCAAGTTACACTTGGCACAGGGTTACACCAGTAAAAGACGGAATAAGGAAAAGTTTAGTCGGCTGGTGTAGAGGACCTCAATTTATTTAGGAGTACACTATGGCAAAACATTTAGCAGTTATAAACGAAGATGTAGCAGACGCAGTACTTGTTGCTAGTCCAAACACTTCAGTTAGAGCGAACTATAATGATGTTGCCACTGTAGGCGCTACAACAGCAAAAGGTAGCGTAGTAGTTCAAGGTAGTAACAGTATTAAGATCGAAGGTAGAGAACTAGCAAGAACAACAGACACAACAAATACCGGAGCGGCGATACAAACAGGGTCCAATAGTCAAACTATTTGCGCAGGAGATTAAATGGACAAAATCAAAAAATATATCTACATGGGAATAGGATTTTTCTGTGTTGGTATGGCATATATCGGCTTCGTAACACCCGGTATACCTTTTTCAATATTTCTAGTAGCCGCGGCTTGGGCATTTGCTAAAAGCTCACCTAAAATGGAAGCCTGGCTATATAACCATCCTTGGTTCGGTAAGTTTCTAACTAACTGGAACAAGAAACGTGTATTTCCTACAAAAGGAAAATACGCAATGATCGTAGTAATGGCATCGACATTGCTGATCACTTACCATGCTACTGGCAACCTTAAAGCAGTACTATGGAGCGGAGGCTTTATGGCGTTAGTCGCTATATGGGCTTGGAGATATCCAGGTTCGTTAGAAGAACATGCTCGTAGAATTAAAGAAGGTAAAAGAGTAGCGTGGCTGAAATGAAACATGAAATAATTCCACTATTTTCAATTCCTTTGTATAAAGCGGAACTTTCTCCACTTGACCCTCTTATGTTTCAAAAGTTAACAAACAATGAGTGGGAGAAAACAGAAGGCTTCGTGACACACGTTGAAACAGCAGAAAGACATTTGCTAGACAGACCTGAATACAAGGGATTGAAAAAAGCAATACAACAACACGTTGATTATTTTGCTTACGAAGTATTAGGTTGTCAGCGTGATTTAACTTGGGAAATTACTACAAGTTGGGTTAACAGATCAAAGAATGGAGACTACCATGCTAATCATTGGCACAGTAACAGTTTGATTAGTGGAGTATTTTACATTTACACAAATCCAAGCAGTGGCGCTATTGTATTCCATAAAGATAAGAATCATAAAAATTTGTGGGGAGACACTCTGCGTATTGATTGGGATAAAGAAACAGACTATAACTCAGAAGCGGTAGGTATACTACCTAAAACAAATGAACTTCTTATGTTCCCTAGTATTCTAGCACACTCAGTACTAAGCAATACTTCAAACGAAAGTCGTTATAGTCTAGCGTTTAATGTATTTCCAAGAGGAGTATTTGGCGAGTCAGGAAATAGCGAGCTAACACTATGATGGAACATACTGTTACACCGTTATTCCCTATCCCGTTATATTCTGCTTCGTTAGGATCTTTAGAAAACAACATTCGTAATTCTGTTAACAGTTTAGAATTCGAAAGAATGCCATCAGAAGACGGTCATTACACTGTTGATAAGTTTGTGCTAGACAGAGAAGAATTTGCTCCTTTAAAACAAAAAATACAAAATCATATTGAGCAGTTTTTATATGAAGTATTAAATTGTGATCCGGAAGTTAATTTTGAAATACAAAATAGTTGGATCAACAAGCACAACGAAAATGATTCAGCAGGCTTACACAATCATTCAAACAGTTTGATAAGTGGAGTATATTATATTGATGTAGACGATGTGTCTGGTGCTATATCATTTTTAAAAGATAAGGGACATATTAACCTATGGCCAGACGTGGTTAATATTCAAACAGACTACGATAGCAAAAAATTAAATATCTTTAATACTCAATGGTGGAACTATATTCCAAAAAAGAATGATTTAATTATGTTTCCTTCAATGCTGTATCACCAGGTAGAAGAAAATAAATCCAAGAAAATTCGCTATAGTCTAGCATTCAATGTATTTCCAAGAGGAAATCTTGGCGGTACTCTTAATAAATTAAAAATTTAACTTGACAAAATCCAAAATAGATGCTTAAATAGCATTGTAACGTTGAAGCCAATCAACGACAATCTGGACCGGGGGGCGGTACCCCGCACCTCCACCATAAGCACTCTATCCCAACCTGACGAGGGTGGATCGTAAAGAACTAAACAGAGTGCTTATGATGGGGGTGAACTAGGATCGACAGGTGTAAGAGAGAACGTGGAGTTACCGGTAGGCGATGACCGTAAATCAAGCAAAAAAACTAAACGCAAACGATAACTTTGCATCTGAGGATTACGCCCTAGCGGCATAATCACTCGGGGTGGGCAACCGGCCTAGCAACAGAAACGGTTGCACTTCAAATAAATACTAACATGAACAAAACTTTAGAACTTCTTTATACTCCGGTTATTCCTATAGAAAATTATACCGGCGCTGGCTGGAACAAAGGTCTTAGTGCTATTTGGACTGGTGAACTATCAGATAATATGTCTGTTAGTTTTAACGGACAACCATTATGGGAATCTATATGTCTACCGAAAGAAAATATTGTTTCTTCAGGATCAACACAAACAACTACAGTTAACTTTGATCCTAGTATTACTAATACTATATCATTTGTTAATGAGCAACAATATGGCGATTATAGAATTAGACCGTTTGGCAATATTACAATAACGCCACTATCATCTAACCAATATCAGATCGATTTTGTTTATAATTGGAGAGATGAATGCTCAGAAGAAAATTATATAGAGATTCAAAAAGGTTTCAAAGTAAAACAAGAAGGGTTTACGTTTGAAGTTAATAATTTTAAAACAATTGAAGAAAGTAGAATTATACCAGGTATTAAGTATACATCAAATCACACATTAACTTGGAATACAACTAATCCTATAATTTTTACAATTACAGAATCTGGCCAAACAATTAAAGATATTCCTTATAAAAATTCTCACCAATTTACCCTAACTTAGGGGTTGACACATCCTTTAATTTATTATACAATAATAACTTAGAAATAGTTAAAGTACGTTATTTCTAATGCTTTTATTAACTTTAAATAAAGTATGAGGATTTTGATGAGACTAAACATATCTATGTTTTTGGTAGTATTAACTACCACCCTATGTTTTGCTGACATTAGTGTTGGTGAGACAATAGCACTGAAAGACAATAACGGAAAGATTACGTATCTTATAAATGGAAAAGAAACTAATAACATTCCTGAATTGTACACAAAAGAATCAGAGCCAGAACTTTACTGTTTGGCTTTGAATATCTACCATGAAAGCAGATCGGATAACATGGCTGGTCAAGCGGCCGTTGCTGATGTTGTGCTTAATAGGGTAACCGATGCCAGATATCCAAATACCATTTGTGAAGTTGTAAAGGAAGGTCCTATTAGAGAAAGTTGGAAAACTAGACAAGATCCAAATTTATCCGATAGTGAACGAAAATTCAACCCTGTTCGAAATCGTTGTCAATTTAGTTGGTGGTGTGACGGTAAAAGCGATGAGCCACGACAGCCATTGGCTTGGAGAAAAGCACAAGAAATCGCTTATCATCTTGTTCACAACAACTTATTTCGTGGAATATCAGAAGGTGCTACACACTATCATGCTACCTATGTAGATCCACATTGGAATAAATCAATGATTGAAATTGGACGAATTGGTGAACATATTTTCTATAGAAGTTTACCAAAATAGGTTGACAATTAGTATACTCTATAGTATTATTAACTTACATTAACACATACACACAGAAAGAGGTATGAATATGAAAGGCACGTTTAAGGCAGTAACATTGGCGGCAACACTACTAACACTTGGTGCTTGTAGTTCAATGACAACAATAGCAGAGCGAGATAGTTACGCACAACCTAAATGGTATGCTGACTGCGCTCAAGCAGGAACCGAAGGTTGGTTCTGGTGGGAAAAAGAATACGCATACGCATGTGGCGCTGGTGAGTCTCGATATCAGCAAGCCGCTGAAGAACAGATGTATGCGATCGCAATGAACAACTTTGCGAAACGTATTAACGGCAAAGTTAATTCGGAAACAAACATCGACATCAAAAACGATGTGAAAAATACTTCTACACAGATTAGTTATACCGTAACTGATACAAGAATCACTCAGCATCTAGAAGAAGAACGTTCAACATTTGTATATGCTGGACAGCAATATACTTTTGTTAAATTAAAGATGCCTAAGGAAGTATTTGATCAACTCTTGGTAGAAAACAAGGGGCAGTAATATGCTTCGTGTACTGCTACCTATAATCGGAATCGCGGTACTTTCAGGCTGTGCCGCGAAAACCGAATCAGTACTATATTCTGACGCATCGCACAACCAATACTGTTATACAAAACAAGATATAACAATTCGTAATGGTGAAACAGTTAACAGTGAAACAAAACTAGACTGTTCCGACGACATGGTTGATAAACTTGTTATGAAAAAAACAGGTATGGCAAAGGATTGCGAATACTATAGAAACAAATTTATGCTAGGAGGAAAGTATGTATCGAAGATTGGCTTGCGTTGTAGGCTACCTAACAACGATTTTGTTATTGTCGACGACGATATTCACAACTAGTGTAAACGCTGAAAATCTTTTTTCGAGAACTAAAACTGTTGCTTTTGGTTGGTTTGAAAAATTAGACGAAGCACAGATGAACAGTTATCTATCGTCACTACAACAGGCTATATTGTATGCTGATAACGGTGAAGCAGTTCATTGGAGTAAAAATAAAGCGTGGGGCTTGACTAGAATACTACATACTGATTCAAATTCAAGAGGTTATTGTAGAACTATGTACATAGAAATTAATGCTTTTAAAAAGCAAAAATCCGATGTACACAAATATTGCTACGTTAACAGCACTGGACGTTGGGAACAAGACTACGTAAGGCGATAAATATAAACATGGCGTTAGGAATTATAACTTTATTATCAGCATTAACTATTTCTGCTATTGCTATCTATTATAGTGTAGCAGGTCTTGCCGCGATCTTTGCGGCCGCAGTTATTCCCATTATTGTAATGGGTGTAGCACTTGAAATTGGAAAACTTGTAACAGCAGTTTGGCTTCATAGATATTGGAGTCGTGCTACTTGGTGGTTAAAGACTTATCTAAGTACAGCAGTTCTTGTACTAATGTTTATTACATCAATGGGTATCTTTGGTTTCTTATCAAAAGCACACATTGAGCAAACATCACTATCACAAGAGCAGGTTGCTCTTATTGAAACACTAGACGACAAAGAAACTAGAGCTCAGGCTAAGATAGAACGTTGGCGAGGAGAGCTTGATCGACTGATGAAGGGTGAAGATGTCCGTGTTGACAGTTTGATTGAGAAAGAGCAAGAAGGTTTAGACAAAATATATGCCCGTATTAAAGACGAAAAAGATGCTGTAAGGGCAGATGCTAAGTTCGAAATAGAACAACAACAGTTACGTATTACACAAGCACAAGAAAGACGTGATGCTGAAATAGCCGCGGCTGAGAAAAAGTTTGAAGGTTCACTAGGTGGATCTAAACAATATGAAGAAGCAGTATCTAAAGCAAAAGCAAACGAACTAAGTGTAGCAAGTAGAGCACAAAAAGAAATTCTTGCTATTAACAATAAACTTGACGAAGACCTAGCAAAGATTGATACAAAATACGCAGGCGACATTAAAGCATTTAATGATCGTATACAAGACCTACGTAATCAAGCAAATAACAAAACAGTAGACATTGAAGGTCGCATTACAGAACTTGAAGGATTCATTGAAAAAGAACAAAAAACAATTGATGATGTCCGTGAAGAAAAGTTTGGCTACGAAAAAGAATATCGTAAACTTGAAGCAGAAGTAGGACCAATCAAATACATTGCAGAGTTTATCTACGGCGAACAAGCAGACAATAATTTACTTGAAGAAGCAGTTCGTTGGGTCATTATTGTTATTATATTTGTGTTTGATCCACTAGCAGTTTTATTACTAATTGCTAGTCAATACACATTTAATTGGAATCGACAGGACAAAGGCAACCCTTTACCGCCATCTGATCCAGATCCAGATCCAGAACCACAAGATGATCCAGAACCACCTTTTACTGAAGAAGAGTGGCAAGAGGCACATCGACTAAATGACGAGTTTGATAGAGCAAAGAAAATTAACGACAATATTCCGCCGGACTTTGAAAAGCCAACTGAGTCAATGGTATCAGATTTAGATAAATGGAATGACTGGGTTGATGCCGCTAATGCTGAAGCAGAAAAAGAAGCAGAAGAAAAATTTAAAATTATACCAGAACTACAAGAAGAAATTGATAAAAAATCTTGGGTTAAAACTAGAAACCCAATGTACTTTGCTAACGAAGCAGAAGAAGTTAAAAAAACAATCAAAGTAAATGAATTCTATGATAAAGAAGGCTTTGACCAAGTCAAAAAATCATACACACAAAATGAGGAGCAAACGGAAGGTACTCTATGGAACAGAGTAAAACGGCCGCTGGATGAATAAAGTATATCTTGTAACCGCACCTGACGATGTTACTTACGACTCTAAAAAAATTATCTGCGTCGGACTCGACGAAACTCAAAAAGAAATTGTAAGCCAAGCACTACAGAGGTTTAAAACTATGCCAACCACTGTACTTTATGTTTGGAGCAATGGTGAAAGTCAAGAATGGCTTTTAGACAAAAAACAAAAATGTGACTTAATTATTTTTAATGCTAATAATGAGGACAAATCACTAGTTGGTTATTTTGCCGCTCATGATAAAGCATATTATATGGGAGAGCTAGGTATGCTTTCACGTGTTAATAATAGAGTCATATACGACACAGATGAGTGTCATAAACTAATAGAGGAGAAAATATATCACGTATGAGAAACTTTGATAGAAAACCCAGACCTAGAGAAGAAGGCCTTATGGTACACGTTAGGGATGGTGAGCCTATAGAGAAAGCTCTAAGAAGACTAAAA
>Ga0255770_10001146_pt1 | contig 24723 bp, 28 predicted proteins | sample 071ome_22_FD_179968 | JGI IMG/M metagenome (GOLD analysis project Ga0255770, IMG submission 179968) | Coastal salt marsh microbial communities from the Groves Creek Marsh, Skidaway Island, Georgia - 071404AT metaG (version 2) | ecosystem: Environmental > Aquatic > Marine > Intertidal zone >...
TTTTAGGTATCGACCAAGTGATTAATAAAAAATTTAAAAATAGTTTTTGCTCTGTTAGGCCTCCAGGCCATCATGCGGAAAGTAATAAAGCAATGGGCTTTTGTATTTATAACAATGTTGCTATAGGTGCTGCTTATCTTTTACACGAGCATAAATATAAAAAAGTTGCAATTATTGATTATGACGTCCACCATGGAAATGGTACACAGGAGATATTTTATAACAATCCAAATGTTCTTTATATTTCTACACATCAATACCCCTTTTATCCTGGTACAGGTTCACAAAAAGAGACAGGATTGGATGATAACATTTTAAATATACCTCTGGAATCGGGAACGAATTCAAAAGATTATTTTAATAGTTTTGAGAATGTCTTAAAAAAAATTAAATTATATAAACCAGATTTTATTTTACTTTCTTCTGGTTTTGATGCTCACATGGACGATCCGTTGGCTCAAATTAATTTAAAATCTCAAGATTTTTATGAAATTACTAAAAGAATTTTAATAGTTGCAAATGAGGTCTGTGATGGACGAATTGTTTCAATCTTAGAGGGTGGCTATAACCTTGATGCTTTAAGAGAAAGTGCATACATGCATGTAAAAGCATTACTGGAGATCTAGATTTTTAAAATAATCTAATGCTTCTGGATTAGCTAAGGCTTCAACATTTGTAATTGTTTCTTTATTTAATATTTTTCGAACTGCAATTTCAACAATTTTGCCACTTTTAGTTCTTGGAATATCTGGGCAATTTTTAATAACAGATGGAACATGGCGCGGAGAACAGTTTGTTCTAATTTTAGATTTAATTTTTTTAACAAAGTCTTCAGTAAGTTCAAAATTTTCTCTTAATTTAACAAACAAAACAATTCTGACATCATCGTTATAGTTCTGGCCTACAACTAAAGCTTCAGTCACTTCATCAAAACTTTCTACCTGTCGATAAATTTCTGCAGTTCCAATTCTTACTCCACCTGGTTTTAAAGTGGCATCTGACCTACCATGAATAATAAAACCATCATTTTTAGTTTTCTGAATGTAATCTGCATGGTGCCAAGTATTTTGATATTTTTCAAAATAAGCTGACAAAATTTTCTTTTCACCTGGATCATTCCAAAACATTACAGGCATTGATGGAAATGGCTGTTTAACAACCAGCTCTCCTTTTTCATAATCGTTAATGGATTTTCCACTATCATCAAAAATATCAATATCGATACCAAGACTAGGTCCTTGAATTTCTCCAGAAAAAACAGGTTGAAAAATATTGCCAATAACCAAACAGCCAACTACATCTGTTCCTCCGCTTATAGATGATAAATGTAAATCTTGCTTTATATGTTTGTAAACGTAATCAAAACTTTCACTGACTAACGGTGAACCTGTTGAGGTGATTGTTCTAAGATTTGATAAATCAAATTGTTTTGAATTAAATTTTTCATTTTTTAAATGATCAATATATTTAGCCCCAACGCCAAATAAGGTAAATTTATATTTTGATGCATAATCTATTAATCTATCAATTGATGGGAAGAATGGAGATCCATCATATAGATAAATACTAGCTCCACATGATAAAGCGGCGACTTGCCAATTCCACATCATCCATCCTGTTGTTGTAAAATAAAATACACGGTCATTTTCTTTTACATCACAGTGAATAGATAACTCTTTTTTTTGCTCAATTAATGCATTACCGCTTCCGTGAACTATACATTTTGGCACTCCTGTAGTTCCGCTGGAATAAAGAATATAAACAGGATGGTTAAACTCAAACTTCTCAAACTCTTCATTCAAATTAGATGTTTCTAAAATTTTATAAAAATTCTCATATTCATGATTTGAGCTTTCATTCTTATCATAATTAAAAACAATAACTTTCTTGATTGAAGGTATTGCTTCCAAAATAGCTGGGATACGATTTAAGATATCTATTTTTTTTCCATTATAATTATATTGATCACACGTAACTAAAATTTTAGGTTCAATTTGTTTAAAGCGATCTATTACGCCTTGAATGCCAAAATCCGGTGAACAACTAGACCAAATTAACCCATTTTTTGATGTTGCTAAAAAGCTAACAATTGTTTCAATAGTATTGGGGACATATCCCGCAATTCGATCTCCTTTTTTAAGATCAAAAAATTTGAAAAAAGAAGATAATTTTTTTACATTAATATTTAATTGTTCCCAGGATATATTTTCATGCTCTCCATTTTCTTTTAAGCTGTGAATGGCTATCTCATCATTATTTTTACTAAGTAAATTCTCAGCAAAATTTAATTTTGAATCTTTAAAAAATTTATTTCTGTGAAAGATTTTATCTTTTGAAATTATTTGAGAACCCTTATCACCTTTGATCTCGCCAAAATCCCAATACTCACTCCAAAATTTTTCAAGATTATTTACTGACCATTTGTGAAATTTTTGAAAGTTATTTTCAAAATTAATATTGTATTTTTTTTCTATTAAGTTTGAAAATTTTTTTATATTAGAATTTTTTATAGTTTCTGAACTAGCTGTCCAAAGTTGAGTGTTTTTTTTATTCATATTGAACGTTTTCTAAATAAAGACCACAAGCTGGAGCTGGGCTAGCACAGTTTTTTCTATTTTTTGATAATAATGATTTTTTAAGATCGTTTAAAGACCATTTTTTTTCACCTACATTTTTAATTGCCCCTACAATTGATCTCACCTGATGTTGTAAAAAAGATCTTGATTTAATGCGATAAATAATTTCATCACCTTTTTTTTCTATTTGTGAATGAATAATTTCTCGTATTGGAGAATTTGCTTCACATGAAGAAGAACGGAATGTTGTAAAATCATGTACTCCTAAGAAAACTGAAGCAGCTTCGTTCATTAAGTCAAAATCCAATTTCTTGCTGATATGCCAAGCTTTTTGCTCCAAAATAGCGGGTGGTGATGTTCTATTTAATATTTTATAAAAATATGTTCTTAATATAGCACTTCTTCTTGCATCAAAATTTTTTTCAACTCTTTCTATTTTTAAAATACTGATATGATTTTTTTTTAAAAAGTGATTTAAACTATTAGTGACTTTGCCACTTTCAATTTCTAAATTAATATCAAAATGAAAAACTTGTCCAAGCGCATGAACACCAGAGTCAGTTCTTCCGGATCCAAAAATTTCAATTTTACCAAGACTTATTTCTTTAAATGAGTTTTGAATACACTGTTGAATTGTATTTCCATTAGGTTGAGATTGCCAACCATTAAAACCTGATCCATCATATTCTACAACAGCCTTGTAACGATACATTAATTAAAGTTATAACCCTTCAAAAATTCTTTTACTGGCTGCTTATTCTTTCCAGGCTTTTGGATTTCTAAGACTTCAATTGATCCATTTCTACAACCAATTAATAAAGTTTCTTTATCGCAAAAAATTTTTCCGGGTTTCTCTATGTTTTTTTTTGATATTTTGCACTCAAATATTTTTAACTTTTCATCGTTATATAAAAAATAAGCACCAGGCTTTGGTGAGAGACCATGTATCTTTGCAACAATATTTTCTGCATTTAAATTCCAATCAATAAACTCATCATCCTTTGTAATTTTTTTTGCATAACTTGCATGGATGTGATCTTGCTCTTCAAATTCGTATTGGTTCGTTTTTATGATATTGACAGCTTGAACTATTAAATCTGCACCTAATTGAGATAAATTTTCCTCAGTTTCTCCATGTTTCGAATCTAAATTAATCGGAATACTTTTTTTAATTAAAACTGGTCCCGCATCAAGCTCCTTAACAATTTTCATAATTGATATTCCTGTTTTAGAATCTCTATTCATAATTGATCTCTGAATAGGAGCAGCTCCTCTCCATTTAGGCAATAATGAAGCATGAATATTAATAAATAAACATTGTTTTAAAAAATTATCGGGTATGATTTGTCCATATGCTGCAACGATAACAAGATCAAAATTTTTAATTTTAAAAAACTCAAAATCATCTTTTAAAAATTTTGGTATTCTAACTTCAATATTTAGTTGATTGGATACCTGGTGTATTGGACTTAAAATTTCTTTCATTCCACGATTTGACTTTTTGGGTGGTTGAGTAAAAACTGTATCTACTGTGAAAGTGTGATGTAACTTTTCTAAAGCAGATACTGCAAAATTTGGGGTTCCCATGAATGCAATTTTCATAGTATGCAAACTAGTTCGTTTCTTCTTCCTTTTTGGCTTTCACTAATTTTTTTATTATCATATCTTTTTTTAGTTTTGATAAGTAGTCTATAAATAGAATACCGTCACAATGATCTACCTCGTGCTGAATGCACGTTGATAATAAATCATCCGCTTCTATCTCTTTTTGTTTTCCATTATAATCCAAAAATTGTAATTTACATTTTTTAGGTCTTGTTACTTCCGCATAATGCCCTGGGATAGATAAACACCCTTCTTCACGTGTATTAAGCTCTTCAGACTTCCATAAAATTTTTGGGTTAATTATAAATAAAGGTTTTTTTGGCTCATCTTCTTTGGCCAGATCAATCACAATAATTTTTTTTAATACACCCACTTGAGGTGCTGCCAATCCTATGCCTGGCGCCTGGTACATTGTTTCTAACATGCTATCCATTAGTTTTTTTGTTTCTTGATTTATAGTTTCTACTTCAGAAGATTTTTTTCTTAAAATAGGATCAGGTTCTTTTAGAATGTTTAATATTGTCATTTATTATCATTTACAGAATTTCGATATTTGAAAGCTGAAAATAATGTTCCATCATCTAAATATTCAATCTCACTTCCTACAGGAAGGCCATGTGCTAGCTTAGTTACTTTTATGCCAAGACTTTTTAAACTATCATTTATATAAAAGGCTGTTGTTTGACCCTCAATAGTCGCTGAGGTTGCTATAATAACTTCATTTATGTTATTTTTTTTTACCCTATCAATTAAAGAGTCAATTAATAAAGCCTGTGGATCGGATCCGTTCATAGCAGATAATGTTCCACCCAAAATATGATAATGGCCTTTATAAATATTTGTAGCCTCCATTGCCCACATATCAGCAATATTTTCTACAACACATAACTGATCGTAGGAATTATTAATATAATGGCATTTAGTAATAGTGCAATTTACATCTAAAGATTTTATGGCTCCACAAATACCACACCTTGAAATTTTAGTATGGGCATTAGCTAAGGCATCAGAAAGTGGTTTCATTAAATTTTCTTTATTTTTTAATAAATGCAGCGCTATCCTTCTGGCTGATTTTGGTCCTAACCCAGGTAAACGTGAAATTAAATTTATAAGATTATCTAATGAAGGTTCGCTTAATTTCATTTTACATTGGAAATTTAAATCCTGGCGGCATTTTTATACCACCAGTTAATTTAGACATCTCTTCTTGTGTTTTACCTTCAACTTCTTTTTTTGCATTATTAGTTGCAGCTACTATCAAATCCTCAACTACACCCTTTTCTTCTTTTAAAATTTCATCGCTAATATCAACTTTAACTAGCTCAAAATGACCATTCATTTGTACTTTAACAGAACCTCCGCCTGCAACACCTTCGGCTATAACATTTTTTAATCCATCTTTTGCTTCCATCATCTTTTGTTGCATTTCTTGGGCCTGTTTGAGCATTTTACTAAAATCCATGACTACTCCTCATCATCTTTATTTAATTTTTTATATTCAATTAACTCCGCTTCTGGAAATAACTCTTTTACTTTTTTATATACTTCTGTTTGTTTTGCCTTTTCAAAAAGCTCTTCTTTTAACTTATTTTTTTTTTCATAAATTGTTTCTTCACCTAAATCTTTGGATAAAGTTATTATCCATCTATTACCTGTCCATTCTAATAACTTTGAAGTTAAGTTTTTAATGAAATGTTTTGATAATTTTTCATTAAAAGCAATATCTATTTTACCTTGAGAAAATTTAACTAATCTTACATTTCTTTCTAAATCAAATTTTAGTTCTATCTCTTTATTCTTTTCAACAAGGTTTACTAAATCTTGAAAACTATCAATTTTTGATGTGATTGGATTGTTACTTATTTTTGTTTGTGGCCTTTCAAGTTCTTGTGAAATATTTTTAATTTGAGTTGTGGGCTCATTATTTATTTTTGATGTTACTGATCCTAATTTTTGACTCTCATTATTTTCATTTATACTTTCTTCGCTTGACCCAAGAATTGCTTGAGGGTCTGGCATATTTTTTAAATGACACAACCTTGTTAAAAGCATTTGAAAAGCTATCGATAAATTTGGATAAAGATTTAAATCTTCTAAACCTTTAAGTAAGAAATGCCATAACATGGTTAAATATGTTAAATCCAGATCCTTAACCAGATGATTTAATCTATCTGCGTCAGCTTCTGAAACGCTCAAATCTTTAGAGATTTTTCCCAAAGTTTTAGTTCGCGTCATTAAATAACAAATCTCTAAAAGACTATGAAGAACAAGTTTGGGGTCTGCTCCAATATCAAAAATTTCCTCAACTGTGCTTACAGATTTTTCAACATTACCTTCAACAACATTTGTCATTAAATCAATAATCTTAGATGTATCAGCAAGTCCAAGCATTTCTCTAACTTTGTCCTCTGTAACCTTCGCTCCCATTAAATTATAAGTAATGATTGATTGATCTAAAATTGAGAGCGCATCTCTGACTGATCCCTCTGAAGATTTTGCAATTAGACTTAAAGAGTTATCATCAACATCTGCTTTTTCTTTTTCACAAATTTTAGAAAGAAAATCTTTCATTTCATCTACTTTAATTCTTCTAAGATCAAATCGTTGACATCTCGATAGAATGGTTACTGGGATTTTTTTTACTTCTGTGGTTGCTAGAATAAATTTTAAGTGAGGTGGTGGCTCCTCCAAAGTTTTTAATAAAGCATTAAAAGCTTGTTTCGATAACATATGTACCTCGTCAATAATAAAAACTTTGTACTCCGCAGTGGAGGGATGATACTTTGAAGCTTCTAAAATTTCTCTAATATCATCTATTCCAGTTTTTGATGCTGCATCCATTTCAAGAATATCAATATGATTTGAGTTAGTAATAGAATCGCAATGACAAAAATCTCCGTCTTTACACTTTTCATTAGTGGAAAAATCCACATTACAATTGATGGCTTTTGCTATAATTCTTGCGGTTGTTGTTTTGCCTGTTCCTCGTATACCCGTTAACAAGTAAGCATTTGGTAGTCTTTTTAATTTTATCGCATTTTGAATAGATAGAACCATGGACTCTTGTCCTATAAGTTCACCAAATTTTTGAGGTCTATACTTTAACGCTAGTGGTTTTCTATTTGTCATAGTTTTAACGGGGAACTGAATAACAACCTGAAAAATTCACGGTACGGCTGCTTTCTTTCGAACCTGACCGGATTAACGTAACATCCACCTGCTATCAATTCCCCTCTTTAATATAACAAGTTAAGCTAAAATCTACAGAGTTGAATCTGTGGACTAGTGATTAATTCTATAATCCGAAGCTTGATAAACTCCCAAAATATCAAGAGTTTCAGTATTTTTTTTTAAAATATCTAAAGACGCTTTCACACCCTCTTCTTCATCATGTCCTTCAATATCCAAGTAAAACAAAGCCTGATCAAATGTATTGTTCACTGTAAAACTTTCTAGTTTAGTTAGGTTGACTGAATGTGATGCAAATCCACCTAGAGAATTATAAAGTGCAGCTGGTGTACTTTTTAATTTAAAAATACATGTTGTGATAAACTTTTGATTTTTATCATAATTAATTTTTTTTGTTTCATTAGATGACATAATTAAAAATCGAGTAGTATTTCCTTTAACATCCTCAAAGTCTTTTTCTAAAATATCTAATTGATATATTTCAGCTGCTAATTCTGATGCAATAACTGCAACATCATTACGGTTTTCTTCACTAAGTTTTTTTGCAGAACCAGCAGTGTCTGCCTCGATAATAGGAGAGAGGTTATATTTATTTATTTTTTCTTGGCACTGTCCTATTGCATGAGAATGGCTTTTAACAATTTTAATATTTTTTAAATCATTTCCTCTTGTTGCTAATAGACAATGATTAACAACGTGAAAAGACTCACCGATAATTTTCAATTTATACTTTGGTAATAAAAAGTGAACGTCTGCCACTCTTCCTGCAATAGAATTTTCAATAGGAATAACAGCAACAATATCTTTATTTTTTTTGACCAGATTCAAAGTATCGTTAAATGTCTTGCATGGAATTACTTCTGGATCTTTGTAAATTTTATTTGAAGCTAAATGTGAATAGGATCCCAATTCACCTTGTATTGCAATTTTTTGTTTCATATCATTTTTCTAATTTTTTCTAGGTCTTCCTGTGTATCAACACTTAACGGACTATCTTTAGTATAACCAACAAAAATATCTATATTATTATCTAAAAATCGCATTTGCTCAAGGCTTCTCTCTTTTTCATTTGCTGTTCTATCTAGTCTAATAAACTTTTCTAATACCTCTTTTTTATAACTATAAAGACCAATATGATGATAAAAAAATTCTTCATTATTTATTTTTCTCACAAAATTCTTTGCTTGAGAAAAACTGTCCATTTTTAATTCTTGAGCAGTGACTGCTTTGACAACATTTAAATCTTTTATTTCTTCTTTTTCAATTTTACTGGCAACAGTTGCAACTGAAACATTGGGGTTAGAAATCATAAAGTTTTTTAACATGTTAATTGTATCAGGATTAATTGTAGGCATATCACCTTGGACATTAATTATAATATCATGATCTAAGCTTAAATTTTGAATTGCCTCATAAATTCTATCACTTCCTGTCGTATGGTCTTTGCGAGTCATAATCGCTTGACCTCCGTTACTTTTGATTTCTTCTAAAATTTCTTGATCTGCGGTTGCAACAAATACATCGTCAACCTCAGATAATTTTGCTCTCTCCCATACATGTAAAATCATAGATTTATTTCTAATTTTTAATAGAGGTTTGTTTGGAAGTCTTTTTGCAGCTAGATGGCTTGGTATTATTATTGCTGTTTTATTCATAGTTGAAAGTGCGACAACTGTTACATAATTTTATACTCTAAATCTGCAAAAAAATAATATAAGAATTTAAAGATTAATTTAATGGACAGTTTTGAATTTAACAAAATAGCGGCAGCTTTTCTCACAACCGCCCTTGTTTTTATAGGCATCAAAGAGCTTGGGGATGCAATTTATCATGTCGAAAAGCCAAAAAAATCTGCATACATAGTTGAGGGAGTAGCTGAAACAAATTCGGCTGCTAAAGTTGAAAAAAAAGTAGAAGAACAACTTGCTTCCATAACTCCACTATTAGCATCTGCTTCGATTGACTCGGGAGCTAAAGTTTTTAAAAAATGTGCAGCATGTCATAACATTGATAAAGGTGGAGCTAATAAAGTTGGTCCTGGTCTTTGGGGCATTGTAAATAAAAAAGTTGGTGCAGTTGAAGGCTTCAAGTACTCTGCTGCTCTAAGTGGTTATGGTAAAAATTGGACTTTTGAAGAATTAAACGGATTTCTTCATAAACCAATGAAATACATCAAAGGTACAAAAATGGGTTTTGCTGGACTCAAAAAAGATCAAGATAGAGCTGATGTAATAGCATATTTGAACAGCAAAAGTGATGCTCCAGCACCTTTAAAATAATTAAAACTCCTTTAAGATCCAAATTAACTTGAAATCATGATTAAGGATCTTTCTATTTTTTTTAAAAAAGAAACACTTGTTATGGGCGGTTTAGGCTTTTCAGCAGGACTTCCAATTATGCTTGTTTTTTCAACACTGTCTGTCTGGCTAGTAAAGGCTGGCGTTGAAAGAAGCACCGTCACTTTATTTAGTTGGGCAGGGTTTGCTTATTCTTTTAAATTTTTATGGAGTCCTATTGTAGATAAATTTAGACTACCAATATTAAATCAATACGGACACAGAAGAAGCTGGCTTTTTTTTAGTCAAATTTTAATTATTATTTCAATTTTACTTGCTTCATTATCTGATCCACAAAAAAATCTTTCATTTATGGCAATCTCAATTGTCTTAATTGCATTTTCGAGTGCCACACAAGATATTATTATCGACGCTTTTCGTATCGAGTCTGCACCAGAAAAAAAGCAAGGTCCATTAGCATCAATGTATCTTGCAGGTTATAGAGTGGCTATGATTGTTTCAGGTGCTGGAAGTTTATGGCTTGCTTCACATTTTAGCGGTTCTGTTTATCAGTTAGAAGTATGGAAAAATGTATATCAAATAATTAGTCTTTTTATGTTGATTGGTTTGATTTCTACTTTTTTTGCAAAAGAACCATTAATGCTAAAAAAGAATAATATTAAAAATTTTGAGCAGATAAAATTTACTGTATCTACAGTTTCATCAATAGTAATTTTTTTTATTATCTACCTGAGTATTCCAGCAATCAATGAACTTAATTACTTTTTAAGTTTTTTATTAAATTTAGTTAAAATTTTACTTTCTTTTATGTCTTCATTATTTTTCTTATTTATAATGGAAAAAATTAATTTTTTGCCAAAAAAACAATCAAGAGAAATTTTTATAGGCCCAATATTAGATTTTTTCTCAAGATATAAAAAAATTGCACTTTTCATGTTGCTCCTCATCGGTCTTTATAGAATTGCCGATGTTGTAATGGGAGTCATGGCAAATATTTTTTATCTTGAGAAAGGATATGAAATCAAAGATATAGCAACATACTCAAAATTTTTTGGACTTATAGCTACTATCATTGGAGGTTTTTTGGGTGGTGCTTTTTCAATGAAACTTGGCACTTATAAGAGTTTACTTATTGGTGCAATAGCCGCGGCACTTACCAATTTATTATTTGCATTACTTGCGGTTATTGAAAAGGACTTGCTATATTTGGCCATGATCATCATAGCAGATAACTTGGCCAGTGGATTTGCTGGTGCCGCCTTTGTTGTTTATCTGTCTTCATTAACTTCAATTAAATTTACAGCAACCCAATATGCCCTTTTTAGCTCCCTAATGTTATTTGTTCCAAAATTACTAGCTGGATACTCTGGATCTATTGTAGACTTTATTGGCTATCCAAATTTTTTTATTTTTACAGCAATACTGGGCATACCTGTAATTTTTTTAATTCTGTCGTTAAAAAAAATTAAATTAAAGTTTTACACACATTAGCCTCGATGTTACCAATAACGATGCGTTTTTTTACATTTATATTGGTAACAATAACATTGTTCTCGAACGATGTTTTTGCAGAGTTTAAAGAAATCTCAAAAAAAGAATTTTTAGACAGTAATTTAAAGGCTCTCGAAAAAAGGTTTGATCAAATTGATACTAATAAAGATCAAAAAATAGACGCAAAAGAAAATGAAGCCTGGAGGCAAAAGGTTATAAAAGCCAGAAAAGAAAGGGCGGCGGCAATTCAAAAGCAACAAGCCGAAATTAGAAAAAAAGTAGACATAAATAAAGACGGTAAAATTTCAAAAGAAGAAATTGAAATTTACAAAAAAAATCAAAAAAATTAAAAAGCTATTTTCATTACCAATAAACAGCCCATTAAAATTAGCATTAGATTAAAAAAAGTTTTAAACAAAGTTTCGCTAATTTTTTTTCTTAATCGATTACCAATATAAACACCAATTAAGATTGGGATACAAGAAGACAAAGATAATAATATTTTATCAAAATTTATCATACCTTGAGAACTAAATAACAAAAATTGAAAAACCGAAAAAATAAAAAAAGAAAGTCCCATGAGTTGTATAACTTTATCTTTTGAATAATTTAATGACTGAATAAGAAATATAAATGGCATAGTATATATACTTGTCACTCCAGTAGTCATTCCAGTTAGAGAGCCAATGATAAATTGTGTTAATTTTGATTTATAACTTTTTATTGTTATTGCTTTTTTTGAAAGCGATAAAATAGAATTGAAAACTAAAAGTGTAGCTAAAATTAATAAAATATTATCTGATTTTAAAACTATTAAAAAATAAAAACCTGGAAATATAAATAAAACAGAACCTACTAAAAAGTAAAATACATCTTTAAAAATAATTTTTAGATATTTTCCATCGAGCATCTGGTATAGATTTGTAAAAATAATAGGTATTAAAATTATTGATATTGACTCTTTGATATCCATTAAAAAACTTAAAAGTGTTAAAGTAACAGTGGGTAGGCCAACACCTATTAACCCTTTAACTAATCCACCAGCTAAAAAGATTAAAATGACTTGAATTAAAATTATGGAATCGATATTTGATAAAAGCAACATACTAAATAATTAAAATGATTATTGATTGTAAGTGTAAAAAATACAAGTTTAAAATTCCTCAACAAGATATCACTTCTACCGGTCGAAATGTTATTTGTGAAATTTGCAAAGAAGAATGGTTTCAACCATTTAGTGATCCGAAAAATAATTTAATTGATAAAATGAATCCGTCATCAATTAAAAATACTTCAAAAGAAAAATTAATAAAAAAAGAAAGGTCATTAATATTACCTATAACTTTATTATTTTTAATAATTATTTTTTTAGCGTATCAAATTATGATTGCATACAAGTTTTATATTTTATCTACTTATCCAAGTATGATAAATTTTTATGAATCTTTAGAAATTTTAATTGAAATTATAAAAGCAAATTTTAATTTTTTAAAAGAAATTTTTTAATAAAATAAAACTATGAAAATAAAATTGGAGTGTAAACGAAATTGCACAGGGTTATTTAAAAAACCAAATATAAAATCTGAAAGACAAAAAGAGATTTTATTTGGTGAACAATTTATCGTTACTAAAAAATTTAAAAAGTTTTTTTATGGGTATTCAGCTTATGAACGTTACCATGGTTATGTTGCAAAAAAAGACCTGACCATTACATCAAATCAAAATAATTATATTGTTCAAAAAGGTAAGGCTTTTTTATATAAAAAGAATAATAATAAATCTAAAATCAATAAGTTTCTTTATTTAAACTCAAGAGTATATATTCCAAAATTAGGTAAAAACTTCTCTCAAATAAGCCAATATTGGATCAAGAATGAAGATATCAAAAAAATAAAAGAGGGAAAAAATACTAATTTTATTCAATCTTTAAAATATTTTAAAAATACAAAATATGTTTGGGGAGGAAATACTTGCGATGGCATAGATTGTTCTGGATTAGTGCAAGAAATGCTTAAAAATATATTTTTAAAATGTCCACGAGATAGCAAAGATCAAGAAAAATTTTTTAAAAAAAAAATTAAAATTAATCAAATCAAAAAAGGAGATTTATTATTTTGGAAGGGCCATGTAGCTATAGCATTAAATAAAAATGAGTCTGTCCATGCTTATGGTCCCAAAAAAAAAGTAATAAGAATGAAAACAAAAAAAATAATTTCTGATTTATTAAAAAAATCTTTAAAATTAAGTTCGATTAGAAGGCCAATAAATTAAAATGAGAACATTTTTTTAGTTGATTCGATCTCTTTTTATCCATAGTTTGTTCTAGAGCTATATCAAAATATAGTAGGTCAAAAATTACATGCCACTAGAGAACAATAATCAAATTTTAGCAATCCTCGGGCCTACCAATACAGGGAAAACTTTTTTAGCGATTGAAAGAATGCTTGAATATGGAAATGGGGTAATTGGTTTTCCACTTAGATTATTAGCAAGAGAAGTTTATGACAAAATTGTTTTAAAAATTGGCTACGAACGTGTTGCTCTTGTAACTGGTGAAGAAAAAATTATTCCGCCAAAGGCTGACTATTATCTTTGCACTGTAGAATCTATGCCTCAAGATATTAACTTCGAATTTGCAGCAATTGATGAGATTCAAATGTGTGCAGATCCTGAACGTGGTCATATTTTTACAGATAGATTGATGAATTATAGAGGTGATAAACTAACAATGTTTTTAGGATCAGACACAATAAAAAAATTGCTAACTGAACTTGTTCCAGAAACTGAGTTTATTTATAGGGAAAGATTATCAAAATTAACTTATTCGGGTTATAAAAAAATATCCAGAATTAAGCCTCGAAGTGCAATCATCGCATTTTCAGTTGATGACGTTTACGCGCTAGCCGAATTCGTAAGAAGACAAAAAGGTGGTGCAGCTGTAGTAATGGGGTCACTAAGTCCAAAAACAAGAAATTCTCAAGTTGAAATTTATCAATCTGGTGATGTTGATTTCTTAATTGCAACAGACGCAATTGGCATGGGCATTAATATGGATATCGATAATGTCTATTTTAGTGGATTAAAAAAATATGATGGTAAAAAAATTAGAGATTTAAGAGACAGTGAAATTGGTCAAATCAGTGGTCGAGCGGGAAGATATATGAATGATGGATCGTTTGGTACTACTGGAGATTGCGAAAGACTTACTGATGAACAAATTGATAAAGTTGAAAATCATAGGTTTGATGATGTCTTAAATATTTTTTGGAGAAATGGTAATTTAGACTTCACTTCTAGTCAAAATTTAATTCAAAGCCTAAGTGTAAGACCGCCTCAAGATAATCTACAAAGAAATAAGGATTTAATTGATGAAACAACATTCAGATTTTTAGTATCAGAAAAATCAAATCTCAACTTTAATAATCATCAAAACTTTGTGAAATTACTATGGGAGTGTTGTCAAATTCCAGATTTTACAAAAAGCTCTTATAATGAGCACACTGATATTATCTACAAAGTGTTTTCGTTTTTATCTTCTGATAAGGGAAAAATAACAAATGATTGGATGAAACAACAACTCAGTAATTTAAATAATTATGAGGGCAATATTGACAGTTTAGCTAATAGAATTTCTTATATTAGAACTTGGTCATACGTTTCTAATAAAAGTAACTGGGTAGAAAATGCTGACTATTGGATCGCAAAAACTAAGGAGATTGAAGATAGACTCTCAGAAAAACTTCATGAAGAACTTTCAAAAAGTTTTGTTGATAAAAGAATAAGCGTTTTATCGAGGGGTTTAAAACAAGATATTGAATTAAACACAAAAATCATTGATACAAATAAAATTTATATTAATGAACATTATATTGGCAAAATAAATGGTCTTAAAATCGAATTAGATTATTCGTCAACAAATCTAGATACTGATATAAAATCTTTAAAAAAAGCAGCTAGATCCGGTGCCCAACAAGAATTAAAAAATAGAATAGAAAAAATAATCAATCATCAAGAATTACTTGAACTTAAAGAAGATTTAAAAATCTATTGGCAAGATAGTAAAATCGCCGAGATTAAGCCTGGTAAGAATTATTTAAATCCTGTTATTAAACTTTTTATTGATGACACTCTTGAAGATAATGATTTTTCAAACCTTAAATTAACAATTGAAAATTGGATAGAAAAAGAAAAGCAAAAACATTTAAGTGATCTTATTTCTATTGAAAAAACTTCTTTAAAGAATTCACTTGCAAGAGGATTGGCCTACCAGTTATTTGAAAATAATGGAGTTTTGAACCGAGAAACTGCCAGCAATATGATTAAAAATTTAAATAAAGAGGAAAGGTATGAATTAAGAAAAAAAGGCATAAAAATCGGAAAGTACCATATATATCAGCCCAGAATGATCAGGCCCAATGCCATTAAATTTAAAACGATATTATGGAAATGCTTTAATAGCACAAAAGAAATGTCATATCCAAACTTCGGTATAAATTTTTTAAAAAATTTTAAAAACAAAAATAAAAATTTTTTAAGAATTTGTGGATTTGAAACTTTTGGAAATTTTATTATACGAGTTGATATTTTGGAAAGACTTTTTATTGAAATTATCAATCGATCTAAAGATTATAAGTTTAAACTAGACTCAAAAATCCTGAATCTACTTGGGTGTACAAAAGACGATTTTATAAATTTTATCAAATTAATTGGCTATAAAGTTATAAATGAAGAAAATGAACCTGAGTTCAAATATTTACCAAAAAAAATAAGAAAAAATAAAGAGAAAAAAGCGACTAATGCATTTTCAGTTTTAGAAAATTACAAAATTTAAATTATGTTTTGGAATAAAAAAAAAGAACAACAAGAAAAATTTAAAAGCTTAGAAATGGCAATATGTACGCTTTTAATTCATGCTGCAAAAGCTGATGGTAAATTTGAAGATCAAGAAAAAAAATTAATTAGAAAATTTTTAATAGAGTTGGAAATAAAAGATGAAAATTACCTAGATGAACTTATTAATTTTTGCATTAAGAAAGAAGAGCAATCCATTGAAATTCTTAATATGACAAAAGAAATAAAAAAATTAAAATATGAAGAGCGTCTTTACATTATTGAATTGATAGTCAAAATAATATATTCAGACCAACAACTCTGTCATTTCGAAGATAGATTATTAAGAAAAATTTCGGGATTAATCTATATTGAGGATCAAGACTTAGGAGTTATTAAAAAAAATATAAAAAATGACGTACATCGTTAACGAAAAATGTATAAAATGTAAGTTAACAGACTGTGTAGAAGTATGCCCAGTTGATTGTTTTTATGAAGGAGAAAATATGCTCGTTATCAACCCTGATGAGTGCATAGATTGCGGTGTGTGCGAACCTGAATGTCCTATTGATGCCATTGAACCTGACACAAATGCAAATACCGAAGAAATGTTACTCGTTAATAAAGAGTATTCTGAAAAGTGGCCAAATATTTCGAAGAAGAAAGATCCTCTTCCAGATTGGGAAAGTTTTAAAGACGAAAAGGACAAATTTAATAAGTATTTTGAAAAAAAATAAAATTTATTAAACCGTAATATGGATTGAAAATTATCTATTAATAATATAATTCACAGCATCTATGCCAAAGAAAACTAAAGCAAAACCTAAAGCTAAAAAAACCACTAAAAAAACACCTAGTAAAAAAGTCACAAAAAAAGTAGTAAAAAAAAATAATAAAAAGGTTGCCACGAAAGTAGTTTCAGAAAAAAAAATTAAAACTAAAGTTAAAGAAGAAAAAAAAGAAAATTTAGCTCCACAGAATTTTCAAACAAGAACTAGTGCACAAAATGATCTCATTGAAATTAAAAAAATAAAAAAACAAGAAACAGAAAAGAGAGTTTATAAAGTTAAGGACTATGTGATTTACCCTAAGCATGGTATCGGACAGATTATTTCAGTCGATAAACTAACGATTGCAGGAATAGACGTTAGTGTTTACAAAATTGAAATTACAAAAGATAAACTCAATCTAACGATTCCAACAAATCAACAAAATCATTTAAGACCTTTGTCTAGTTTGAATCAGATTAATAAAGCTCTTTCAATTTTAAAAGGTAAGGCCAAAATCAAAAGAACTATGTGGAGCAGAAGAGCTGCAGAATATGAACAAAAAATTAATTCTGGAGATATTTATCAAATTGCCGAGGTAGTTAGAGATTTAAATAAAAATACAGATATGCCAATTGATCAGTCATACAGTGAACGTCAGCTTTTTGAAAAGGCGTATGATCGACTACTTGGAGAAGTTTCAATTGTTTTAAAAATTTCCGAGGATGAAGGTAAAGTTCGATTAAATAAATCGCTTGGTAAAAAAATCGAAGAACCGGCTAATCAAAGCGCATAAAAAAAACGCCCTTCCGGATGAGAAGAGCGTTTTTTTCTAAAAAGTTTTTCTAAAATTAAAAAACTATCTTTTTCTTCTTTTAGTAGCTTTTTTCTTTTTAGTTTTCTTCTTAGTAGCTTTTTTGGCTTTCTTCTTAGTAGCCTTTTTAGCTTTTTTTCTTTTTTTTGCCATCTCCGTTCCTCTCTTTAATTTAAAGTTTGGAGTATCACACAAAATTAATTATGTGATTCGTTATTAACTAATTTAAAAACGAATTCGTTATTAAAGTCAAACGTTAAAAATTTTATAAATTTCTTCAAAAAATATTTTTTGATTTTAAAAAAATATTTTTATCTCTAATGATGAAACAAAATTTTTTTTTAGTTAAAAAGTCAATGTTTTTAGTAACTTTTTTAGTATTTATAAAATTTTTCTAACTCAATTTTATATTTTGACTTAATTTTATGTCTTCTTATTTTCATTGTTGGTGTTAACAATTCATTTTCAATTGTAAATTCCTCATCAAGAATTTTAAATTTTTTTATTTTTTCAATAGCAGTTAAGCTTTTATTTGTTTTATCAATCAGTAATTGTATTTGTGTATTATCTAATTTAATATTTTTGTTTATCACAAGTAAACAGGATAAATACTTTTCATTATCACCGTGCACATATGCCTGTTCGATTTCGTCATGCAAACATAAAAGGTTTTCAATTTTAGATGGAGAAATATTATCTCCTCCTAAAGTTACAATAATATCTTTTTTTCTGTCAGTAATTTTTAAATAACCTTCAGAATCAAGCTCTCCAATATCCCCTGTATGCAACCATCCATTTTGAATAACTTCTGCAGTTGCTTTTGAATTATGCCAGTATTCTAACATCACGTTTTCACCTTTAACTAATATTTCTCCATCATCTGCTATTTTCACAAGGTTATTTGAAAATACCTTTCCTACAGTATCTATTCTAATATCATCTACAGGATTACAGGATACCACTGGTGAAGTTTCTGTAAGACCATAACCTTGTAAAGTTTTTAACCCTAGGGAGTTTAAAAATAATCCAACGTTTTTATCTAGAGGACCACCACCTGAAACGAAGGCTTTTAAATTACCTCCAAAATTATTAATTATCTTTTTTCTAACAATTTTATCTAAAATTTTATTTAAGATATTTTCAAAAACACTAAGTTTTTCTTTTTTAAATTTTTTTGCACCAAGTTCTAAGGTTTTAAAAAATAACGATCTTTTGATGACTGATGATTTTTTTACAGATGATGACATTTTATTATACAAATTATTATAAAACCTCGGCACCGCAGTCATTACGTGTGGTTTAGCAATTTTAATATTTTCAAGAAGTTTTTCAATTATGGGCGAATAGTAAATTTGCGCTCCCAGAGAAATCTGAACAAATTGAACGGTGTGTTCGTAAGAATGTGATAATGGTAGCCAAGTTAAAAACCTCGGTTGTTTAATTTCTAATTTATCAACTAAATTTTTAGCATCCTCACAATTAGATAATATACCTCCATGGCTCAAGACTACTCCTTTAGGGTTACCTTGAGTACCCGAGGTATAAATAATACACGCTGGATCTTTTCTTTTAGCTTCAGAGGTAAAATTATTTTGTTCAGTTTCAGTTAATTGATTAATATTTAAAATATTTTCTATTTCTTCGAAACTGATAATGAATTTAAAGTTGTAATTAATTTTTTTTGCAGCTGAACTTACAGTGTCAAAAAGTTTATTATTTGACACAATTAATCCTTTGGGTTGACAGTCATTTAAAATATATTCAAAATCTTTTTCGGTATAGGTTGTATAATTTGGAACTGTAATTGCATTAACTGCTAAGATTGAAAGATCGCTAATCATCCACTCTGGCCTGCCCTCTGATAACAGCATCACTCTATCACCTTTACTTACAGATTGTTTGGCTAAATATTGAGCGAGTAAATTAATTTGTCTTGAAGTTTCGACCCATGTTAATGCATTGGTAGATTTGTCTTTATTGATCCTAAATAAAAAAGGGCTATCTTTAAATTTATCAGCCTGAGATTGATATAACTCATACAAGTTATTTAATGATTTAAATTCCATATTTTGGTGGGCGAAAAGGGAGTCGAACCCTTAAGGTTTCCCGGCGGATTTTGAGTCCGCTGCGTCTACCAATTCCGCCATTCGCCCCTCACATTATAATTTTTAAATTCTACATTGTTATAAACGCCAATTAAAAAACTTCAATTGTTTCTGAATTGATAGCCAAGATTAAACTTAATCCTTTTTGTATGGTGTTTTAAATTTGGATAGATATAATTTTATCAACTAATGTTTAAAAACTTATTTAATAAAACTGTAGCACTTGCAGCACACAAAAGTGCTAGATTTTTTTTATCATTTATATGCATAATTGAGAGTATTTTTTTTCCAATTCCTCCCGATGTCATGATTATTCCGATGACATTAGCTAAAAAAAAGAAGTGGTTACAAATTGCTACAATCGCAACTGTCTCTTCTGTCGTAGGAGGTATCATTGGCTATGCAATAGGTTTTTTCTTTTATAATGAAATAGGTATCCATATTTTTGAATTTTACGGATTTGAGGGTTTTAATAATTTCAAAGACCAAGTATCGGTAGGAAAAGGGTTTTGGGCTTGGATTATTCTTTTGGCTATCGCTGGATTTACACCGGTTCCATTCAAACTTTTGACAATTTCAAGTGGACTGATTCATTTTAACTTTTTTATATTTATCATTGTCGCAACACTAACCAGAGGTTCTAGATTTTTTATTTTATCAGGATTACTGAGCTTCTTCGGTCATAAAATTCTACCTTATATTCACAAATTTTCTGGAAAAATTTTAATCATTCTTACTTTTTTATTGTTACTCGGTTTTTATATAGCTTACTTAATATATAATAACTATGAAACATTTTTTTAGTAATGCTAAAGACTAAAAATATTTTTAAATATCTTTTAGCTGCTCATATATTAATCATTATTGCAGTTTATTATATTGAGTACATTTTAGATGTTTATGCTTGCAATCTTTGTAAATATCAAAGGCTACCTTTTTTTTTAAATATTATAGCTTTAATCTTTTTAATTATTAACAAAGAAAAATTTTTTAAATTTTTCTATATTTTCATTTTTTCAGTATTCATAAATATAGGTATTGCTACTTACCACGTGGGGATTGAGCAAAAAATATTCGAAGAAAGCAAAGTATGTAAAATTGACAATAATATTAATAATAAAGAACAATTATTAAAGGAGTTGTACAAAAAAAATAAACCAGGTTGCTCAGAAGTAACTTTTAAATTACTTGGTTTTTCACTATCTTCACTAAATTTAATGACTAATATTGTATTTTTACTAATAAGCGCTCATATATATAGAAATGAAAAAAAATAAAACTATTGAAGAAATGATAAGAGTAGATCACGCTGGAGAAAGAGGTGCGGTCAACATTTATGATGGACAGCTCATGGCACTTCAACTTTTAAAGTCTGATCCGGAAATGGAAAAAAAAATATCTGAAATGAAAGAGCATGAAAAAGAGCACTTAAAATATTTTGAGCAACAGTTAGCTGAAAGAAAAGTTAGGCCTACATTATTATTACCAATGTGGGATCTGTTAGGTGTTAGTTTAGGTTTTGTTACTGGTCTTATGGGTAAGAAAGCTACAATGCTTTGTACCGCTTCTGTTGAAGAAGTAATAGATAAGCATTATCAATCTCAAATTGAACATCTTGAAAGAGAAGAAAAGCAAGAAAAAGATCTCATAAAAAAAATTAAAAAATTTAGACAAGATGAACTTGATCATAGGGATTTAGCTTATGAAGAAGGCGCAACTAAAAAAGGTGCTTTTGGTCTTTTAGATATGGCTATAAAAACAGGTTCCAGAATTGCTATTGAAGTAGCTAAAAGAATATAATCACGGTTCTAATTTAACATCCCAGTATAAGTAATCTAACCAGCTTTCATGTAAAAAATTTGGTGGAAAATATCTTCCATTTCTATGCAGTTGTTCTTCTGATGGTTTATATGGTTTGACCGAAGGTATCATCCCGCAAGCTTTTGGCATCTTACCTCCTTTTTTCACGTTACAAGGTGAGCAAGCTGTTGCTACATTCTCCCAAGTAGTCAATCCACCTAAAGATTTTGGTATAACGTGATCAAATGTAAGATTTTTTTTATCACCACAGTACAAACAGGTAAACTTGTCTCTCAAGAAAACATTAAATCTAGTAAAATTTGGAAACTCTGAAGGTTTTACAAAACTTTTTAATGAAATTACACTTGGTAACTTCATTGTAAATGAAGGGCTTCTTATTTCTCTATCGTATTCTGAAACAATGTTTACCCTTTCAAGGAAAACATCTCTTATAGCATCTTGCCAGCTCCATAATGATAGTGGATAGTAACTTAGAGGTCTATAATCAGCATTTAGAACCAATGCAGGACATTTTTCAAGCGGAAGATTTTCACTTGATGAAGCAATCATGATTAAAAAGTTATATAAATTTATAAATTAAAGCAAGTTAAAGTTTTATTAATAAACATCATCAAAATTTATTATAAACTTTTTATAAAATTTAACCCCTCGCTTAATCCATCTGGTGAAATAGAATGTCCTAACCCTTCATAAACATGATAGTCTACTACAAAACCTTTTTGTTCTAAAAAATCATTAGATTTATACATTTCCTCAATCGGAACAATCTCATCGCCATTACCATGAAATAGTTTAATTCTTGGCTTAGATTTTAGTTCTTTATCAAATAAATCATAATCATAAATTTTTCCTGAATAACCGAGAACACCTGCAATATTTACTTTTTGTCTTATCGCATACTGAATACTCATCATTGTCCCTTGGGAAAAACCAACTAAAATCAAATCTTTGAGTTCAAGTTTTAGTTCATCAAGCTTAGTGGTAATACATTTATCTAGCTTATCTAAGGAAATCATAGTTTCTTTTCTTATTTGATCGTTATTTGTCTGCATGAGATCAAACCATTCAAACCCAGATGCATTAACTTGACAAACATTTGGGGCATTTGGAACGCAAAAATGGACGTCGGGTAAAAATCTTTGCCAATAATTTGCTATTGAAAACAAATCATTAGCGTCAGCTCCATAGCCATGTAATATAAAAACTAATTTTTTAGTTTTTGATGATAAGCTTTTTAGTTCCAATATATTTAAACTCATTTTTTATTATCTTTACGTCTATTATATGTTACAGACATTTCAATGTCAGAAAATACTTTAAAATTTATTGCGATTATTGCAATGATTGCTGTAGCCGTAGTTCTAATCCGAGGACTTAAAACTTTTTTTGTTGGAGGAAATCTTGATAGTAAAAAGAAAAGCAACAAACTCATGCAGATGCGAATTATGCTACAGTTTTGTGCAATAGTAGTTCTTATGGCTCTAGCCTACATTACTGGTAAGTAATTAAAAAGATTTTATCCAATTTACAAATTCTTCATTATTAAAATCAATATCGCCTAGAATTCTAGCAACCTCTTTCTTATCCGAATTTACCACAAGAGTGACTGGGACCCCCCTTAAACCAAGTGATCTTGTAAGTTTTAAATTTTTATCAAAATATGTAGTTAGATTTTTAATACCCAAATTATCTAAAAAAGATTTAACATCAGAATACTTTTTATTCTCAAGGTTAATTAAAACTATATTTAACTGCTTAGAATTTACACTGTTTGCAAGTTTATCCAAAAGTGGAAGTTCTTTTTTACATGGCGCACACCATGTTGCCCAAAAATTTATTAAAGTCACTTTAGAGCTTAATTTTTCTAAAATAATTTTTTGTGATTTAATGTTTTCAATTTCTAAAATTGGCAAATCTCTTGGGCTTTGATGTATGACAATATTTGTAAATGTTTTATTGATATTGGCTTGTGAATGTATGCTATTAGTATTAAGAATAAAAAATATTGTTATAAAAAATAAAAAAAAACGAAACATTGAATTATTTTAAATCAAAATGACCAAAACAAAAACAAATAAAGTCTGGGGTGAGAGAATGAAATCTAAACCTTCAAAACTTTTAACAGAAATTAATGCTTCCATAGATATAGATCAAGAATTGTATATTCAAGATATACAAGGATCTATCGTACATTGCAAAATGTTAGCAAAACAAAAAATTATAGATCAAAATATCTCCAAAAAAATTGTTAAAGGATTAGAAAAAATAAAAAAAGAAATTGAAAATAATAAATTTATATTTTCTAAATTAGACGAAGATATTCATTTAAATATTGAAAAAAGATTATTTGATATCATCGGCCCCGAAGCTGGTTTTTTACATATAGCAAGATCAAGAAACGACCAAGTTACTACAGACTTTAAACTCTGGGTAATGGATTCATCAAAAAAACTAAATGTTGAAATAAAAAATCTTATTAAAGCAATAATTAAATTAGCTGACAAACATAAAGATATTATCATGCCCGGTTTTACACATTTAAAAAATGCACAACCTGTTTTATTTTCTCACTATCTTCTCGCTTACGTTGAGATGTTTAAAAGAGATTATAAAAAATACTTAAATGTAATTAAAAACACATCTGAGAATCCACTCGGATCAGCCGCTCTTGCAGGGACAAGTTTTAATTTAGACAGAAATTATACGTCCAGTAATTTAGGTTTTAATAAACCAACTGATAACTCGATAGATGGAGTATCAGATAGAGATTATGCATTAGAATTTTTGTTTGTATCCAGTTTGTGCTCAATGCATTTATCAAGATTAGCTGAAGAGATTGTTTTATGGAACTCTGACATTGTTAAAATGATAAGTATCAAAGATAAAATGCTGACAGGCTCTTCGATCATGCCTCAGAAAAAAAATCCTGATGGTGCTGAATTGCTAAGAGGTAAAACTGGTTCTGTTTATTCTAATTTACAATCTTTATTAGTTACAATGAAAGGACTTCCCCTTTCATATTTTAAAGATATGCAAGAAGATAAAAAGCCCGTATTTGAAACATACCATACTGTAAAATTAAATCTTAGAATCGCCAAAGAACTTATCGACTCTATTACTCCTAATAAAAAAGTTATGAGAAAATTTGCAAATGATGGATACACAACTGCTACAGACTTTGCTGACTACTTGGTTAAAAAAGGATTAAGTTTTAGAGAGGCGCATAAA
>Ga0255770_10001154_pt1 | contig 24634 bp, 40 predicted proteins | sample 071ome_22_FD_179968 | JGI IMG/M metagenome (GOLD analysis project Ga0255770, IMG submission 179968) | Coastal salt marsh microbial communities from the Groves Creek Marsh, Skidaway Island, Georgia - 071404AT metaG (version 2) | ecosystem: Environmental > Aquatic > Marine > Intertidal zone >...
TGATTACAAATGACAGACTAATACCCGACTTTAAAGTATGCACCCAAAACTACACCGTAGAAAATACACCAAAGTGGAGTGTAGGACACACCGACGAATGGAATTATAAAGCCAAAGACGAAGAATAGTTCTTGACATCTAGTATAAATCAATATATAATATAAAAACTAACAAAGGAGATACCATATGAGTGGAAAAGTTTTCGGACCTGAAGAAAAGGCAAAACTAGTTCAAGTTATCAATGACGGTGCAAGTGTAATGCAAGAAGTACAAGATCTTAGAGAAGGTCTTAAAGACACGGTAAAAGCAGTTGCAGAAGAACTAGATCTTAAGCCAGGTCTAATTAATAAAGCCATTTCAGTTGCACACAAAGGTAATTGGCAAGAAGTTTATAACGACTTTGACGACCTTGAAACTATTGTTGTTACTACTGGGAAAGACAAATAATTGAAAAAAGTAATAGACTTCTGGGCCGAGAGTTATCGGTCTGACAAAATTGCATTCGCTTTTGAACTATTAAGTTTTCTATTTACGGTTGGTGCAAGTTTAACACTTGCATTCACAGCCGACAATCCAGATATGCGTATTGTATATCCAGGATTTTTTATAGGTTCACTTGCAGGAGTGTATGCTTATTATAGACGAAGAATTGCATGGCCTTTGCTACTAACAACCTACTTTGCTGTGGTTAATGTTTTTGGCTTTGGTGTTGCAATAGGTTGGTGGTAGTATATGCCAAGAAAACAAAAATATCAAGACGTTTCACATTACGATCCTAAAATTCATTCAAAGACAAAAGGTGGGTATGGATTTGGTATGAAACGAAGTATAAAAGACATTCCAGGCGAAGCCAGCGGATTACATTTAGCAAAAGTATTCGGTTGGGAAATACCTGATCATCTTAAACCACTAGCAAAGAAACTAAAAATATTATGAAAAATTTATGGGAAAAAGTAAAGCAATTTTGGATTAGAAGTTATACCTCTGATAAAACAGCGTTCTACTATGAAACAATAGCAAGTATATGTGTGTTTATATCAATGACTTGGATTAGTGTTACAGCAGATGCTCCTCCAATGCATTTAATTTATCCTGTAAGTTTTACAGGTGCGGTGTTTAGTATTGTTGCATTTGTAAGACGTCAAGTTGGTTGGCCACTTGTAATGACAAGTTATTTTGCTTGTTTACATATCTTTGGCTTTGGTAGAGCAATGGGTTGGTGGTAATGAAGTCTTTGCCATATGAATTTAAGGTATGGAGCCAACACAAAGAAGACGGAATTATTGAGTTGCTAACAAACTCTATCAAAGATAATACAAAAACATTTTTAGAAATAGGATGGGGCAATGGTACAGAAAACATGACCCATCATTTAATGGATCAAGGATGGGGCGGAGTTGGTGTTGATGCTGATCCTAGAATTTTTTCAAAAGCCGTATTACCAGATAACTTCAAACACATCAATCTTAAGGTAACACCAAAAAATGTGGATAAGGCATTTAAGGATACTCCAAAAATTTTTGATTTCTTTTCGTTAGATATTGATAGTTATGATTATGAAATATCTAAATGGTTATTAGAAAATAATTATATTCCAAAGGTTGTTTGTTTAGAAATTAACAAAAGATTTGGTCCTAACATCTATGCTAGTTTTCCTTTTATAGAATTTGCTTCTAAACACAACGGATTTTACAAAAAAACAGGACTATTTGGTGTAAGTCTAGCAAAGTATAAAAAACTTTGGACCGATTACGGGTACAAGTACTTTGGCTATGACACTTCTGCTAATAATATTTTCTTTTATCATCCAGAGTATGTAAACAATCTAGATAATATGGAAAGACATTCCGACGAATCTTTTCCTGTAACTGACGATTCTGCTATGATAACTATGGTAGAAAACAATAGTTATTGGAAACCACTTAGAGAAAAAATATGGAAAAAATAACATTAAGAGAAAAAATTAACAATAAAATGGATCACTTGCAAACCTTAATGGAAGGGCAGGCACACATTGACAGACCTGAATATGTTAAAGACGTAATTTCATGGGTATCAAAATTTTGGAGTGTATTAAGCGAAGAAGATAAAGACTATATACACGGTGCCCAATATGCACTAGAAGAAAAAATGGAGTGGAAAGTTTGAAATATATTGTAGACATTGACGGAACCATTTGTAATCTAAATATTACACCCGACGGTAAAAATGAATATGAGTACGCAAAACCTTACGAGGATAGAATCGCACACTTCAATAAATTATTTGAAGAAGGTCACGAAGTTATATACTGGACGGCAAGAGGCATGAGCAATGGTAATTTAGAAGCAAAAAAAGAACTAACTTATAATCAACTAAGAAGTTGGGGTGTTAAGTACACTGACGTAAGGTTTGAAAAGCCTCACTATGATATTTGGATTGACGATAAAGCAATAAACGTAGATGCGTATTTTGAACAAATAGAACTTGACAAAATATTGAAATGATTGTATTATTATAATAACAAAGGAGTTTTATGGGAATTGACATCAAGAGACGATACGATCCATACGAAGACAAACCATCTAAAGAAGAACAGCAAGAAAAATTAGACAAGTTAATGAAGAAGTTTTTAGCCAAAGGCGGTAAAATAGAAAAACTGGAACCGGGTGCGGCACAAGGTGCTGGCGGAATGGACAGATCGCCACATTGGACTGATGCAGAACTTAAGGCAAAATATAGATTAGAACATGGTATTAAAGAACCTAAACAACCTACTAAAGGCCGAAAAAAGAAAACAAAGAAATAGTATCACATAAGTATATGTGTAGAAGGTACATCCAGCCACAAATGGAGTTTTTGGTATTGTCAGCCGAAAGTGACAAACAGGAGAAAAAATGAGTTATGTAGACGCTCTCTGGAATAGAGACAAAGATATTATTAAAGTCGTTGAAAGAACTAAAAACGGCGATCGAGAATTTAGAGAATTCCCTGCAAGATACGTATTTTATTACGGCGACCAAAAAGGTAAGCATCAATCCACTACGGGCAATCCGTGTACTAGAGTTGTATGTAAAAGTTGGAAAGACTTTATTAAAGAACAAAAGATAAACAAACACAAAGGTTTGTTTGAAGCCGATATTAATCCTGTATATCGTTTGCTTGAAGAAAACTATCAAGGACAAGACGCACCAAATCTACACGTTGCATTTTTCGATATTGAGGTTGACTTTGATCCGGAACGTGGATATAGTTCACCTGAAGATCCATTTACAGCGATTACAGCAATCACCGTACACCTGCAATGGTTGAATAGTTTAGTAACACTAGCACTTCCGCCTAAAACAATGACCATGGAAGATGCCAAGTATGCAGTTAAAGACTTTCCTAATACACACCTGTTTGAAACTGAAGCAGAAATGCTTGACACGTTCTTAGACTTAATTCAAGATGCAGATATTTTATCAGGGTGGAACAGCGAAGGCTATGATATTCCATACACCGTGAACCGTATTACTCGTGTGCTTTCAAAAGAAGATACAAGACGTTTTTGTTTATGGGATCAATATCCTAAGAAAAGAACTTATGAAAAGTTTGGTCGTGAACAGGAAACATATGATCTGATCGGACGTCAACACTTAGATAGTCTTGAATTGTATCGTAAGTACACATATGAAGAAAGACACACATATAGACTTGATGCTATTGGTGAAATGGAGATCGGTGAGAAGAAAACCGTATACGAAGGTACACTTGATCAGTTATATAACAACGACTTTAGAACATTTATTGAATATAACAGGCAAGACGTTGAACTACTAGACAAACTAGATAAGAAACTACGTTTTATTGACCTAGCAAACGAACTTGCACACGCAAACACCGTGTTGTTACCAACAACAATGGGTGCAGTAGCAGTTACAGAACAAGCAATTATTAACGAAGCACACAGACGTGGCTTTGTTGTTCCTAATAGGGTACACAGAGAACCAGGTAGTGAACCTGCCGCGGGTGCTTATGTTGCTTATCCTAAAAAAGGATTGCATGACTGGATCGGATCAATGGACATTAATTCACTATATCCTTCTGTTATTAGAGCATTGAATATGGATCCAGCAACCGTTGTAGGACAACTAAGACCAACATACACAGAAGAACATATTAAAAATGAAATGACATTGCGTAAAAAGTCATTTGCGGCGGCATGGGAAGGACGTTTCGGCAGTTTAGAATATGATGCTGTAATGGAACAAAGAAAAGATATACAACTTACCGTTGACTGGGAAAACGGCGAATCAGATGTTATGAGTGCCGCAGAGTTTTATAGATTAATCTTTGATAGTAATCAACCATGGATGCTTACTGCTAATGGCACTATTCTTACAACAGAAAAAGAAGGTGTTATTCCAGGACTACTAGAACGCTGGTATGCTGAACGTAAAGAAATGCAGGCTAAGAAAACTGAAGCAATCCAAGCAGGAAATAAAATCGAAAGTGCATTCTGGGATAAACGACAACTTGTTAAAAAGATTAATCTAAATAGTTTGTATGGTGCTATTCTTAATCCTGGTTGTAGATTCTTTGATCCACGAATTGGTCAAAGTACAACACTAACAGGCAGAGCCATTACAAAACACATGGCAAGTAAAGTTAATGAAATTATCACAGGCGAATATGATCACTTAGGTAAAGCAATTATCTATGGTGATACTGACTCCTGTTACTTTAGTGCATATACTAGTCTACGTGCAGAAATCGATAAACAAGATATTCCATGGAATAAAGAAAGCATTATTGCACTTTATGATCAAATTTGTGATGAAGCAAATACTACTTTTCCTAAATTTATGCAGGACGCATTTCATTGTCCTAAGAGCAGGGGTAAAGTTATTGCCGCAGGTAGAGAAGTTGTTGGCGAAAAAGGTTTGTTTATTACAAAGAAAAGATATGCTATTCTAATCTATGATCTAGAAGGCGAACGTATGGACACTGAAGGCAAACCAGGTAAGGTAAAAGCAATGGGTCTTGATCTTAAGAGATCAGATACTCCTGTGTTTATGCAGGACTTCCTAAGTGAAGTATTGTTGGCTGTGCTAACAGGTGCCCAAGAAGAACAGGTGCTTGATATGATTAGCGAGTTCCGAACAAAATTCAAAGCACGACCAGGTTGGGAAAAAGGTTCACCTAAACGTGCAAACAATATTACTGATTATCTTGCCAAACTCAAAAAGCAAGGTAAGGTTAATATGCCTGGTCATGTAAGGGCAAGTATCAATTGGAACACCCTTAAAGAAATGAACAGCGACAATTATAGTATGCAAATTGTTGACGGTATGAAGGTTATCGTTTGCAAACTAAAACAGAATCCTATGGGATATACTTCGGTTGCATATCCTACAGACGAATTAAGAATACCAAGTTGGTTTCAAGAACTGCCATTTGCGGATGACGAAATGGAATCAGTTATTATTGATAAAAAATTGGGTAATCTTATAGATGTTTTGGATTGGGATATAAAATCAACCGAACAGAAGAATACATTCAATAATTTATTTGACTTTGAATGATTTTCTAAATATAATAGTAATAAGGAACGGAGAAAACTATGAAAGACATATTACAAGACATTGTAGCACATACACACGCACTTGGCTTTTTAAACATTGTTAAAGTAAACGGTGATGATGCACAAACAGGTATTGATAGCATGGCAGAGGATCGATCTGTTATTCTACAAGCAAACACAAAAGCACCACAGATTGAGATGAAGGGTACTTTTGGTATGCCTAACCTAAATAAACTAGACATTCATTTAAAGTGTCCAGAATACAAAGATGGTGCAACTATTGATGTAGTAACCGCTGACAGAAACGGTTCAACTATTCCAGTAGGCATTCATTTTGAAAACAAAGCAGGTGACTTTAAAAATGATTATCGTTTTATGAACGCTGACATTATTAATGAAAAACTTAAAACCGTTAAATTTAAAGGTGCAAGTTGGGACGTTGAAGTTGCTCCAACTATTGCTAACGTACAACGTTTTAAATTACAAGCAACTGCTAACGCAGAAGAAACGGTGTTTACGGTTATTACAGATGGCACAAATCTTAAATTTAAATTCGGTGATGCAAGTACACACGCAGGTGAATTTATTTTTGCGGCAAATATTACAGGATCACTTAAAAATGAATGGGCATGGCCAGTAGCACAAGTTATGGCTATTTTAAACTTAGATGGTGATAAAGTAATGCGTATTTCAGACCAAGGTGCAATGCAAATTGCAGTTGATAGTGGTTTAGCACAATACGAATACATTTTACCAGCACAAAGCAAATAAGGATACATGACAAAAAATAAAAAGCCAGGCTTAGTAGACAAAATAGGGAAAGCACATTCAAAGGTGTTTACATACGTTAGTAAAAAAGCAAAGACAAGTAAACTATGGGCATTATTATTAACAGCATTAGTAATATACGAATTAATAGAACATTTAGTTTACCCTTGGCTTGTTCCACTTTTAGCAATTAAAGCCTTTGGATAATAGGAGAGTAATTTGAATACTGACTTAACAAAAGAACAAAAGGACTACGCAATCTTCCTGCCGGCGATCAGTGGTTTCTATGCGACTTTTATTGGCAAACAACGTAGAGAAGAATATGTAGATAAAACTCGTATTCCTTTCCCTAACAACGAAATGGAAAGTCTTAACTGGTTTAACAAAAAAGACGGACTATTCAACTATCAATGGAGTTTGTATTCTGCAGGACACGCCGAACTTGACATTAACAAGGACGCACCTAAAGAATTAATGATCCGTGAACGTGATCGCGAAAATAGTTGGCTACTTGGTGACTCAGGTGGTTTCCAGATTGGTAAGGGTGTTTGGGAAGGTGATTGGAAAGATCCTAATTGTCCTAAGGCTAAAAAGAAACGTGAGCAGGTTCTTGCGTGGATGGATGCCTATATGAATTATGGTATGATCCTTGATATTCCGGCTTGGGTGGCACGTTCACCAGCAGGAAGAAAAGCAACAGGTATTGACAACTATCAAGATGCCGTTAATGCTACACGCATTAACAACGATTACTTTATGAAGAATCGTACAGGTGCTTGTAAGTTTCTAAACGTACTACAAGGTGAAAATCACGCTGATGCAGAAGATTGGTATCAACAGATGAAAGACTATTGTGATCCTAAGGTATATCCAGACACACACTTTAATGGTTGGTCAATGGGTGGTCAGAACATGTGCGATGTGCATCTTGTTCTTAAAAGATTAGTTGCATTGAGATTTGATGGACTACTTGAAAAAGGTGTGCATGATTTTATGCACTTCTTAGGTACAAGTAAACTAGAGTGGGCAACTTTGCTTACAGATATTCAAAGAGCAGTTCGTAAGTATCACAACGAAAACTTTACGATTACATTTGATTGTGCTAGTCCGTTCCTAGCAACAGCAAATGGTCAAATATATTGTGAACTTGAAACTAATGATAGAAGTAAATGGGTGTATAGAATGGTACCTAGTATTGATGACAAAGCATTTGCCACTGATACTACTCCTTTCGGTCAAGCATTTGTACGTGAAGGCAAACACACTAGTTTCTTAGATAGTCCTATTACAGCAAATTTACAAGCAAAAGATATTTGTATATACGCACCAGGCGACCTAAATAAAATAGGTAAAGAAGGAAAAACAAGTTGGGATAGTTTTTCCTATGCGATCCAAATGGGTCATAATGTATGGAGTCACATTAATGCAGTACAAGAAGCAAACAGACAATACGACAACAGCCTTGTTCCAAGGATGCTTGTTCAAGAACAATTTGACAGGGTATTTTTTAGAGATGTTGTGGAGGCAATATTTGCAACATCAAACAGAGATGAAGCAAACGCAATCATAGAAGAATTTAGTAGATTTTGGATGGCTATTCCAGGCACACGTGGTGCTATTGGTAAGAAAACGGTTAATGCAAGTACACAATTTAATGCATTATTTGATGTCGAAGAAGATTCTATTCAAGAAGATATTCATGAAGATGGATTCTTTACTGAAGAAGAAGAACAAAAACTACAACAACTGGAGGTATAATATATGAAAGAACAAGATAAAAATCATAGAATCAAAATACTGGAATCACGTCACAGACAACTTGACGATGATATTAAAAGAGGTTATAGCAGTTATATCGATGATGCATCGCTTACTAAAATGAAACACGAAAAACTACACATTAAAGATCAAATTGAGAAATTAAAAAATGAAGCGTGATTATACAGATGGCGTAAGGGACGATGTTAACTACTTTACAGGCTTTGAAGTAGAGAAAACACCTGCGTATGATATGGACACACTATTTGTCGTAGGTTGTCGTCCACTAGAAGAAGTTCTTGCTAAAGCAGAACACCACCATGTGGATCATATCTATCTTGGTGCTAATCATAGTTTTGTTCCAAAAGAAGAATGGGAAGATTTGGTACTAGGATTATTAGACGCTAAATCGTCTTTGGGTACAAATTATATGGTAACACTTGATTATGATGTTAAGTATCACGAATGGATACTAGAAACAGGAATGGGTGAACGACACAACTTTATTCCATTGTTAAGTGTAAAATTACCCTATGTAAATCAACTAGGCTACAATGCTTGTATTAAGATTGATGACTCAGACTTTAATCATTCCAATCCTGGAGTTTGGATTCATCAAGTTCATGACCTTTTGGACAGAAATAAATTCACGGATTGGAGCAAATATGGCAACGATAATCCGGTTGACAACGAGTAGGAAAGACACTATACTATGAGTATAACAGAACAAATGCAAAAGGCTTATGCCGCAACTGAAAGACATGAAAAAATTATGAGAACTGCAAAGCGTATGATTTGGGTAACATTCCGTAAGGAAGGTATCCACAAGTATCCTGCGGCACTGGATGATCCCAGTCTTGCAACAGGTGATGAATATGATGTTTCGTTTTTGGGTTACCCACACAGACACATATTTCATTTCAAAGTCGCTATTTCTGTAACGCACAACGACAGAGATATCGAATTCATTCAATTCAAACGATGGTTGGAGAAATTATATGACAGCAAGACATTAGAGTTAGACTATAAAAGTTGTGAAATGATGGCTGATGATCTATATGAAAAGATTTCAGCAAAATATCCGGGCAGAGAGGTTCACATCGACATCAGTGAAGATGGTGAAAACGGTGCTCATATTGAATATGCAAAAGACTAAAGGAGAATCAAAGTGTCTTATTTTGCAGAACATCCGCAGATCGTTAAGATCTTTAAGGACTTGGAAGACTTTCGCGATTGGTGTCGTTTCGACGGTCATCGATATGACGAAAAAGATCTTTATAATAACGAAAGCGGTATTTGGAAAACTTACTGCCGCGAACGCAGTAAGAAGCAGAAGAACTTTAAAAAGAGATCAAGGAAACATTGATCCAGCAAAAGGAGTTGTAGCATGAAAATATGGTTGGTAGATTTAGAAGCAGTAGAAACTAGATATACATCTGAATGGAAAGTTCACTTACCTAAACAACTTAAAAAGGTAGGAAGTATTTTCGACGGCTACGCAGAAGTAGAAGTCATGGATGGTGCTGACGATATTCCAGATGCTACAACTCCTGGAGCATTTTTAAACTTTGGCGGAACAAACATTTACAAATGCACACAAATAGAAAAACTTTCTCGTGCATTTACAAATAATAAAGTTAAATCCGGTGATCATATTATCTTCACAGATGCGTGGCATCCTGGTATTATTAATGTGAAGTACATGGCAGAATTGCTAGGTATCGATGTAATAACACACGGACTATGGCATGCCGGCAGTTATGATCCTGCTGATTTCTTAGGTAGACTAGTAGGTGATACCCCTTGGGTAAGAAATGCTGAAAAGAGTTTCTTTCATGCATTTGATCACAATTACTTTGCTAGTGATTTTCATATTAAAATGTTTTGTGAAACACTACTAGGCATTGATATGACGTTAGCAAACGAAACTCATATTAAGGATAACAAAATTGTAAGAGCAGGTTGGCCTATGGAATATACAAAAGATAGTTTAACTCCATTTAAGGGCATGAAAAAGAAAAATTTGATTCTTTTTCCACACAGAGTTGCTCCAGAAAAACAACCTGAAATATTTAGAGATTTAAAAGAAACATTGCAAGATGATTATGAATTTGTCGTTTGTCAAGATCAACGATTAAGCAAAGTTGAATATCATAACTTGCTAGGCGAAGCAAAAATGATCTTTAGTGCTAATCTACAAGAAACACTAGGCATTAGTGCATATGAAGGTGCTGTTGTAGATACATTTCCGTTAGTACCAGACAGATTAAGTTATACAGAGATGTATGATGACTATTTCAAATACCCAAGTGAATGGACACAGGATTGGGATAGTTACATTAAGAACAAAGACAAACTTGTTGAAAAAATTCATTGGGTAATGAATGATTATAAAAAGCATCTTTCTAAGATTGATGTACTAACAAACTATCTATCAAATGAATATTTTAGTTGCAATAATATTACTAAGATGTTACAATATTACAACGAACAAAATAAAGAGACATCCACGTCTTAAACTCGGAGAAAAAAATGAAAAAATATGAAGAAGTAACACGCAGAATCAAGGACGCAAATAAGCGTTATTGGGCGGGTGATAATATTAGTGAATTCATTTATGCTGGTGAAAAAGAAAAACTAATTGAAGAAGCCGCAGAGAAATTTGAAGGTGTGCTAGACGCACTTTTGATTGATCGTGATAATGATCCTAATTCAATGGGTACTGCAAAACGTCTTGCTAAAATGTATTATAACGAACTTATGCAAGGACGTTATGACAAGATTCCAGCCGCAACGGCTTTTCCTAATAATGGTGAAGATGCATACACTGGTATGCTAGTGGTTCGTTCAGAACTTAAAAGTGTTTGTTCACATCATCATCAACCGGTAACAGGCGTAGCATACATTGGTGTTATTCCTAATGGTAAGGTAATTGGACTTTCTAAATATACACGTATCGCACAATGGTGTGCTAGACGTGGCACACTACAAGAAGAACTTGCAAATGATATTGCACGTGAGATTGAAAAAGCAACAGATGCAAAACATCTAGGTGTATACATTCAAGCAACACACGGTTGTTGTGAAAATAGAGGTATTATGGCACATTCAAGTTTAACACAAACAACCGTGCTAAAGGGTTCGTTCAAAGAAGATTCGGGAACAAAGAAAGAGTTTATGGATAATATTAAGTTGCAACAAGAGTTTGCACCGAGGTAATTATGGGTGATGATATTAAAGAAATTAAAATAGTTACTACATCTGAAGATCAACCAATAGCAGATGATACAGGTACATTTACAATATCTATTGATGGGTTAGAAGATCACTATGCTTCATATGCTTCACCGGGGTTATCTCCATCTTATACAACTACTGATTATGGTTGGACTGGTACACCTGGTTGCTATGTTGATACAGACCTTGTAGAAAGTAATCCCACTTGTAAAGCATTATGGGATCAATTTGAATACGTTTACAATATGGTTAAAGCAGACAAAGAAAACGAGGAAAGTAATGACATTCCGTTTTAGATTTTTTAAGTGGATTTCAGATTTTGACTTTCTAGATTGGTTAGATATAATTGGTCGTAAAAGAATTATTATGGACCGTTATGAAAACGAACCTTATCTAACACGCTACTATCTATTCCTTAAGGATAGAAAGTGGTTTCCATTTAATGTATTCCTACATAAATTTCATAAAGGCGATCTAGATGATTTACATGATCATCCGTGGCCATACTTTACATTAATTCTAAAAGGCGGTTATTGGGAAACTACGCCCAAAGGACGCTTTTGGAGAAAGCCTGGACATTTTAGATTTAATAGTCCCCGCAGTTTGCATCGAATTGAATTAGAGCCAGGAGTTACTCCTTGGACACTTTTTATTCCAGGACCTAAAATGAGGGAATGGGGTTTTATTCGTAAAGGTAAATGGGTACAACACGAACAATACTTAGAGGAAAAATACGATGGAAAATAGTCAAATTAATACACCAGAAGGACGTGAATGGCTTACAACACTCTTGCGTGAGCAACAAGTGATTGTTACTTTTAACAAAAAAGATGGCGATCAACGTATAATGACTTGTACACTTAATCAAGATCTTATTCCTGAAAATAAAAAGCCTAAAACAAAACCAGAAGATGATAATAAAAAGAAAAACGAAAACGTTCTTGCTGTTTACGATATAAATGCAGAAGGTTGGAGATCATTTACTTGGGCGAATGTAACTAATGTAGAGTTTTCTTTAGATAACGAAGATCCTGCAGAACAAGAAGGTAAACTGGTTTACTCAGGAGCATTACTAAAATGATTAACAAGAAGTTTTATACTTGGCATGATATAGAAGTAATGTGTACAAACATTGTTACCCAAATGTACAAGGACAAATGGACGCCAGACTACATTGTGGGCATTACACGAGGTGGCAATGTTCCTGCTACTATTATTAGTAACATGACCGGCATACGTTGCGAAGCACTAAAGGTAGCACTACGTGATGATACAAGCCATTTAGAAAGCAATGCCTGGATGGCCGAAGATGCTTACGGCTACGATGAACAAGGTTCATTTGCCCCTGAGATGGGATTCTTTAAAAATAAACCAATGGGCAAAAACATTCTTGTTATAGACGATATTAATGATACTGGCTCAACATTTAATTGGATTAAAGAAGATTGGAAGAGCAGTTGTTTACCACATAGTCCTGTATGGGACCAAGTTTGGAAAGACAACGTTCGCTTCGCAGTATTAACAGAAAACCTAAGCAGTGAGTTTGACGATGTGTCATACTGGTGCGATGAAGTAAACAAAGCCGAGGAAGATGTATGGTTAGTATATCCCTGGGAGAATATAGGACACTATGGCTAAAAAAGGCGAAGTACAACAACCACAAAATATAGAATCAAACGGCGTTTATCTTTTGATGGATCAAATTACCTATGCTAGTTGTAAAGAAGCAATTAAATGGGTAATGAATCATAATTTAAGCGATAATCCATTACCACAATTAACAATAATAATTAATTCACCGGGCGGAGATGTACACGCCGCATTTGCATTAATTGACGTGATGAAATCAAGTAGTATACCCATTAAGACGGTAGGATTAGGCTTGATTGCAAGTTGTGGCTTTTTAATTTTTATTGCGGGTACTAAAGGTAAACGTATTCTTACACCTAACACAAGCATTCTATCACATCAATATAGTTGGGGTAGTAGAGGTAAAGAACATGAACTATATGCTAGAGTAAAAGAATTTGAACTCAGCACAGAACGCATGATTAATCATTACAAAAAATGTTTAGGAATGACAGAAGCAAAAATTAAAGAAATACTTCTTCCGCCACAGGACGTTTGGTTAAGTGCTGAAGAAGCAAAGAAACTTAAAATTTGTGATAAGATTGAGGACTTGTACTAATGCGTGAAGACCTGATGGTACAGCAACAGGTAAAAAATGTATGGCAACACATGGTTGGTGTTATTTGCCTGAATCAAGTTAATAGACGACAAACTAAACCATTGCTTACAAAATTCTTTAAACGATGGCCTACAGCAAATAAACTATTGCGTTCAGCAACTATTCCCATGCTGGAAGAGTTTTTAGCACCACTAGGTATGCAAAAGGTAAGAGCAAAACGCATTTATAAGATGAGCATTCAAATAGAACATTGGGATGGTAACGATGCTACACAATTATACGGTATTGGCAAGTACGGTTCTGATAGTTATAGAATTTTTTATAAAAATGAAATACCTGCAGATGTTCAGGACAAAGAATTAAAACGTTATATAACAGAGGAACTAACGTATGGCCACGCTTGAAGAAAAAGAACATCTAATAGAAACAATTAAAAGACCTGATAGATACTATCGTATCAGCATTTGGGGTTATGGTAGTGAAATGGTATGGAATAAAGTTTCCAAAGAATGTGCTGATTGGTGGAACTCACAGGAAGATCTATCAGCAGAAGAATACATGAGTGATCCTGAAGAGTTTGTAAAAGAAAATACTATCCCCGACGAAGCCAATTTCCTTAGATGGGAAAACGATGATGGAGAGAAATACTATTCAGGGTGGCATGAACCACCAGAAGAAGCAGGACATTTTTGGGGTGTGTCAGATTCAGGTGCAAATATTACCGTAGAAGAAGTTGAATCAGGTGAATACAATGCTCCTGTAATCGAAACCATAATTGACGGTAAGGACTTTCATAATGCTATTGACGAAGATGGTGTCGAATGTACCATTGAAGACGAAGATGCTGTTATTCCTAAAGGATATTATGCACAAATGATTAGCAGTGAAAAAGGAACTTTTTTTGATGGTGTTTTACATTTAGTAGGACAAACATTTGATCCAACAAAACTTGTAATAGATCAAAACACTATGCCTAACGATGAAGTTATTATTAAGGGTGTTAGATACGGTGATGAAGGCAAAGAAGTAGAAGTTGAAAACAACGGTGGGGACACCAGAGGAAAAGGATATTCAGTTTATTTTTATGAGGAAACATATGAGCCACCAAGTCGTTAAAGAATTTAAAGATGTTCCATGGACAGATGTATTAATCGACACAAGAGATTTTACCGTATTCAAAGACGGATTTCCAGTTACTGAAGGACACGTTCTTTTTGTGCCTAAGGTAGAAGACTGGGATCATTTATCAAAATGTTATAAAGCCGCTTATGCTTGGGGTTATGATTGGGTACAAAAAGGTTATTGTGATTCATATAACATTGGACAAAATGTAGGTACTGAAGCAGGACAAACCGTTATGTGGCCACACGTACACTTAATACCTAGAAGAAAAGGCGATATGTCTGATCCAAGAGGCGGTGTTCGCGGAGTTATTCCAGAAAAACAGAAATATACTCCAAAAGACGTTGCACAAATGGACATGTTTGAAGAATCTGTCGGATGTTAATGGTTGACAAAAACCTAAATAAACACTATAATATATAATAGGAGTACTAATAAATGAAATTAAGATATAGTGAAGCATTTTATAGTGTGCAAGGAGAAGGACGCTTTGTTGGTGTGCCTTCTGTGTTCTTGCGTACATTTGGTTGTAACTTTAGATGTATGAACTTTGGTTTGGACAAGCATCCTAATAGAGAAGAAAAATTAAAACAAGGCATCAAATACAATCCAGAAGTTAAAGCACTATTAGACAATGGTATTTTAGATAAGGTAAATAAGTTCGAGGATTTGCCTATTGTTCACACAGGCTGTGACACGTATGCAAGTATCTATCCTGAATTTAAAAAGTACATGAAAGATCATACCGTTGATGAGGTTGTAGACTATGTTCTTAGTTTAACTCCTGAAGGCAAATGGACAATGTCAAACGGACAGGATGTTCATTTTATTTTAACCGGCGGTGAACCTTTGTTAGGGTGGCAAAGGTTATACATTGATCTGTTTGACCATCCTAGAATGCGAGACTTAAAAAATGTTACATTTGAAACAAATACTACTCAACAACTTAGAGATGATTTCCGAGACTACCTTGGATCTCAAGACAGATTCGAAATTACATGGTCATGCAGTCCGAAACTTTCCGTTAGTGGAGAGCCTTGGGATACTGCTATCAAGCCTGAAATTGCTAGGTCTTACTATGACGTACCTGGTACTAATATGTATTTTAAATTTGTTGTTGCTGACGAACATGATGTGGATGAAGTTGCTCAAGCCGTTAGTGAATATCGTAAAGAAGGGATCAATTGCCCTGTATACGTTATGCCGCTCGGTGGTAGATCGGAAGAGTACAGCCTCAACACTAGACGAGTCGCCGAATTGGCAATGGAGCGAGGCTGGAGATATACACCCAGACTTCATGTCGACATATTCGGCAACGCCTGGGGCACTTGATATAATGGAAAAAGAAAAGAAATCAAAAGAACTTTCAAACGAAGAGTTTGAAAAAATTAGGAGGTATATGTAAATGATGGATAAAATTAAAAAGTTTTTCAACAAAAATCATATTCCTGCAACCATAAGCAAAGAAAAAACAACTGATGCAAAAACAGAGGCAACTAAAAAGAAAGAGCCTTATATAGCAGTTCTTAACGTAGAAATGAAGAAAGAAAATCCACGTAATGGATTTTTTGAACTTGATTGGAATGAATATTTTGTACGTGATTTAAGATTAAATGGCTATCAAGGCGATTCTGAAGAAGAAATTGTTGATGCTTGGTTTAAGGAGTTATGCGGTAATATTGCACAACAAGAAGGAGTAGCAACTCCTGAAACTCCTATGGGTGCTGGATTTGTAAATGTGAAACCATTAGGCGATAATAAATCAGAGGTTAGTTAATGTTAAACTTTTGGAAAAGTGTACATCCTCATAATGAATATGCGCCTACGTGGAATATTCCTTTTTGGAATTCTATATATCCTAACCCAGCCGAAATTGATGTTATACGTCAATGGTTAATTGACAATGAGCAAAATATTATTGATAAGTTTAAAAACGATCAAGACGACGACGGTGGTACAGGATTAGGTGAAAATAGTTTAACAGGACAATATATGTCCTATAATCTTTTTGAGATTACCAAAGATGTACCTGAATTCCAAAACTTGCTAAACTGGATCAAGGATCAATACGCTTTAATGATGCAAACAAACTCAACTACTATAAGAAACTTAAACCTTTTTAGTTGGGCAAATGTGGTACGTAAGGGGCAAAAAATTGATAAACACGGACATGGCGGACGAAACTATTCTTACCTAAGTGGAAATTTACATCTTGACAACTACCAGACAAAGACGTTATACTTTAGTCCAGTAGATGAAAATGTGAAGATGGGTATCGATAACGTTAAGGGTGGATTAACAATGTTTCCGAGTTATATTTTACACAGCGTTTCAGAACACCAAGAAGATACAAAGCGAGTAAGCATTGCTTTTGATCTTTTTGATTTTACATTTACACCTACAGAAGATTTAGATAAGGCAATAGAGATAAGGTACACATGACATATATATTAGTAGATACAGCAAATACATTTTTCCGTGCTAGACACGCCGTAAGAGGTGATGCCGAACTTAAAATTGGCATGGCTTTACATACTACATTACAAAGTATTAGAAAGGCATGGAAAGACTTTGACGGCAGTCATGTTGTATTCTGCTTAGAAGGTCGTAGTTGGCGTAAGGACTTTTATGCACCTTATAAACGCAATAGACAGGAAAGTCGCGATGCACTAACGGTAGCACAACAAGAAGAAGAAACAATCTTTTGGGAAACATTTGATGAATTAAAAGACTTTCTTATTAATAAAACTAACGCAACGGTACTTCAACACCCACAATTAGAAGCAGATGACTTAATTGCTGGTTGGATTCAAGCACATCCTAATGACAATCATGTTATCATTAGTACAGATGGTGACTTTGCACAACTTATTGCACCTAATGTAAAACAATATAACGGTGTAATGAAAACAACTATTACACACGAAGGATACTTTGATGAAAAAGGTAAACGTGTGATAGATAAAAAAACAAAAGAAGAAAAGCCTGCACCTAACCCACAATGGTTGTTGTTTGAAAAATGTATGCGTGGTGATACAAGTGATAATGTGTTTAGTGCATATCCAGGTGTTCGTGTAAAAGGTACAAAAAATAAAGTTGGATTACAAGAAGCATTTGAAGATAGAAATAGTAAAGGTTACAATTGGAATAACCTAATGCTACAACGTTGGGTTGATCATGAAGGTAAAGAACATCGTGTGCTAGATGATTACACTCGCAATGTAATATTATGTGATTTAACTGCACAACCAAAAGATATTAAAGATTTAATTACTGCAACAATAGCAGAAGGAATTTCTGCAGATAAAAACATTCAACAGGTTGGCGTAAGATTAGTCAAGTTTGCCGGTTCATATGATCTTGTTAAGATTACTGAACAAGCACAATCTTATGCAGAACCACTAAATGCAAAATATGGAGGTGAATATGCAAGCCAAGCAATTAGTGCCTAATAAATTTTGGATAGTTCAGGACAACGGTAAAAAAGTCGGAACTTTACAAAAGGATACAAATTGTTATTACTTCATTAGAGGTTTGGACAAAATTAGATTTGATAACGAAGAAAGCATTTATCAAACATTTGGAGAAAACTTTTTTGAAAAAACATCAAAAGAAAAAATTCAAAAGTTTACTCAACCAAATGAAGTTTATAACTATCCTACAAGCACACGACCTTTTAATCCGTTATATGATGTAAAGAAGGGTTTGCCCTTGTTTAGTAAATCAAGAAAAAGTAAAAGTTTGTATTGTGCAGGATACTATACAATACGCTTTGCTAAAGGATGGGTTAAAAGTTTTTGTCCTAAACTTATTACCTTGCAACGGTACGAGTTCAAGGGTCCTTTTACAACAGAATTAGAAATGAAACAGGTACTAGCAAATGTCTCGAAATCCTCTTAATACCGTAGCAATAGAAGCATTCCTTGATTCTGCTAGAATCGCTACTAAAACACAGCAACGAGAACTTAGACTAACTGCCCGAGAATACAGAGATCTAGCAGACGGTATTAGCATGGTACTTGCACGTCTAGTTGAACTGCAAGACTCTAAACCCACACAAGAAGAAACCATTACCGTTAACATGGATGGTGGCAAATTATAAGAAATTAGACTAAATATATACGTAGTTAATAAAGGATTACGTATATGAGTAGACCAAAACCAACCGTATTGTTGAAATACACTGATAAAAATACATTTAGATCTGAGGAAGTTCTAGCCGCGGAAGCCATATGGGCGGTGTTCTTTCAAGGTAAACCTTTTAACTTAAAAAGTTCAAATTCCATTTCGCCTACACCCGGTCCAAAATACAAAAAGGTTTCTTTTAGCAATCCTGGTCATGCTCATAATCTTGCTAAGAAACTTAACGCAACATTTAAGACAGAAGAATTTAGTGTTGTTAGATTGACTAGCGGTGAAGTAGAAAATGGATAAAAAAGAAGCATACACCCGAACATTTTTATTAGCATCTGAAATGTCAATTGACGATGATCATGTCAAAAAGCATCACGTGATGTGGTGGCAAAATATTAGAAGCAAGGGCGATGCAGGGTTACGATTAACCAAAGAAGGTTTCGAGTTTGCTACTAAAAGAGCAGAATTAAAAAACTACGACATACAATTTCCCAATGATATACAATTTACTCCACAAGTATTTTTGTATTTGGACAAATTTATTGATTGTCCATACTATGTTACCAAAAAGAAAATTAGCGTATTTTCGGAAAAAATGGCATTAAATCTTATGATGTTTGCAGGCGATATCAAGCAGTACGGTCTTGCTCGTGCTATGGCTAAAGAACTAGAATAATTTTTCATTTTGGATAGATTCTAATAAAAAAATTGGAAAAATCCGGTTGACATTTTATCTAATGAGTGTATTATATACATATAGTTAGTTAAAACAGAGAGGTAAAATATGTCAACACAAACAACAGAAAATCGTTCAGTTACACCTAATGAAGCGAAGGTGGCTGTACAACACGCAATGATGCTGAAGCGTCCTATCTTTTTATGGGGTCCTCCAGGCATTGGTAAATCAGATATTATTAAACAAATTGGTGACTCACTAGAAGCACACGTAATCGACATTCGTTTGTCGTTGTGGGATCCAACTGATATTAAGGGTATGCCTTATTATAATGCAAATGACAATGTTATGTCATGGGCACCACCAGTTGAACTTCCAGATGCTGAGTTGGCTAAAAAACACAAAAAAATTATTCTATTTTTGGATGAGATGAACTCGGCGGCTCCTGCTGTACAGGCGGCGGCATATCAACTTATTCTTAATCGCAAGGTAGGTACTTATACACTACCTAGTAACGTAATGATCGTTGCCGCTGGTAACCGTGAAACTGATAAGGGTGTAACTTATCGTATGCCGGCACCACTTGCTAACCGGTTTGTACACTTAGAAATGCGAGTGGACTTTGAAGACTGGTTAATTTGGGCAACCGAAAACAAGATTCACTCGGATGTAGTTGGTTACTTGACATTTGCTAAACAGGATCTATATGACTTTGATCCTAAGTCAAGTTCACGTGCATTCGCAACTCCACGTTCATGGAGTTTTGTGTCAGAACTTCTCGCTGACGACCTGCCTGAAAATACGTTGACAGACCTCGTGGCAGGATCCGTCGGAGAAGGCTTGGCAGTAAAATTTGCGGCACACCGTAAGGTTGCTTCGAAACTGCCAAATCCAACAGACATACTAAATGGCAAGGTAAAGAGTATGGAGGCTACTGATATCAGTGCTATGTACTCGTTAACCGTAAGTATGTGTTATGAACTTCAAGAAGCATTCAATAAGAAAGAAAAGGGTTGGAATTCAATGGCTGACAACTTCTTTGGTTTTATGATGGATAATTTTGAAACTGAATTAGTTGTAATGGGTGTAAGGGTTGCAATTTCCACTTACAAACTACCATTCAATCCTAAAGACTTAAAGAACTTTGACAGGTTCCATGACAAATATGGTAAGTATGTCAAGGCCGCTATGGCGTCCTAACTAACTATAGAGGGGATCTTCGGATCCCCTCGCTCTTATAGGAATTTTGACAATGATTATTTCAGAAGTTAAAAACATGGTTAGGGTTGGAGAAATAGTTCGACGTATTGATCATGATAAAAAACTGCGTTTCGAATGGGATGAAAACTTTCCTAAAGAAATGCAAAAAGACGAGAGAGGTCGAGTTTACGCATTATGCGTTGACGAAGAAATTCACAAACTTGGAGGTAGTCAAGCAAAAGGTGGTATCAAAGGTACCTATGATGCTTACTTCTCTGGATTCGCAAAAGGCATGAGTGCAAGAACTTACTGCGTTTGGAATCATATTACCAATTCAATTAATGAAGGGAAAAAGGTCGAAGTTTATGCCGTTTGGGCGCCTTTGGTTGAAGTAACCATTCCTACTATGCACGGGGAAGAAACCAAAAAAATGCCGGTCGATTTTCACACAATCGAAGAAGCATTTGTCAAAGCGTATGTAGAAAAAGAAGGAAAATATCCATTTCTTAATATGCAAGAATCGGGCAGACGTTGGGAAGATACCGGACTTTTGGAAGGTTATCCTGGATTATGGGTTCCAAAAAACGGTTGACAAAACCACATTAGATGCTATAATATAATTATAGTTAGTTAGAAAAGGAAGGGTAATATGAGTGAAAAAACAACAGCCGTAGAACAGAGCATGATGGAGGGTAAAATTTACGAAAAAAATCCTTCAATTGATAGTGCTAAAGTAAAAGAAAAATTAACAACTGCACGAATCGCTCTTCTTATTCGTCAGCCATTTTTTGGTAATTTGGCTACACGTCTTAAAATTATTGACGCTACTGACTGGTGTTCTACCGCGGCAACTGACGGCCGTAACTTTTATTACAACGAAAACTTTGTAAACGAACTTACACAAAAACAAACAGAATTTTTATTCGGTCACGAAATCCTACATTGTGTTTACGATCATTTTACACGTAGAGATAGCCGTGATGCACAAATTTATAATATTGCCGCCGACTATTGTGTTAATGGTGATTTGATTCGTCATAATATCGGCGATGTTATTACCCAGGTTAAACCCTTTCATGATCCAAAGTATTACGGTTGGGCATCAGAGGCTGTGTATGATGACATCTACAAAAAGTATGATCAAGAACAACTCGAACAACTAGGTAAATTGCTTGACGAACATATTGATTGGGAACGGGGCAAAGGACAAGGTCCTAACGGAGAAACTAAGAAGAAAAAAGGTAAAAGCGGACAACCTACTTATACCAAAGAAGAACTTAAAAAAATCCGTGACGAAATGAAAGAGGCTATGGTTTCATCGGCACAAGCGGCTGGTGTTGGTAATGTTCCTAAAGGCGTACAACGTATTATTAAGGAACTTACAGAACCTAAAATGAACTGGCGTGAAATTCTTAATCAGCAGATTCAATCTGTTATTAAAAGCAATTATACATTTATGCGTCCTTCACGTAAAGGTTGGCATTCTACTGCTGTTCTTCCTGGTATGGACTTTGATCAAACTATTGATCTTTGTATTGCACTTGATATGTCAGGCTCAATTGGTAGCACAGAAGCACGTGACTTCTTAAGTGAAGTTAAAGGTATTTGTGATCAGTATGATGATTACAAAATTAAGATTTGGTGCTTTGATACAGAAGTTTATAATCCACAAGACTATACACCCGATACAGGCGAATCTATCGAAGATTACGAACTTGCAGGCGGCGGTGGTACCGATTTTGATGCTAATTGGAAATTTATGAAGGAAAACGATATACTACCTAAGAAGTTTATTGTATTCACAGATGGTTACTCATGGAACTGGGGTGATGAAAACTATTGCGATACTATTTGGGTTATTCATTCAGATACTTCAATTGAAGCACCACATGGTATTACTTGCCATTATGATTTGGCAAAAGAGGCGGCATGAGACTTTTACACGACGAACCCAATCCATTAAATGTTTTAGGCCTAAGAGAATTAAACTTTATGCCAAAACACTTTGATCAAATTGAATTGACAACTGATCAAGTTTGGTCTTTTGAAAAACATCTTGACGATATACGTCGTTGGATATATAATAATTTAAGTGGTAGATTTGCTATTGTACACGATCTAGGTATTGTTGACAATAAATTGGAATCTATATGCAAAATTGGATTTGAACAATCTTCAGAGAAGTCATATTTCTGTTTGGGTTGCTCAGTTTTGCACGACCATGATTTAAAGATCATATAATTAATATAGTAAAGGAGTAATTAACATATGACTGAAGAAAACAAACAACAAGCACCACAGGCAGAAGCAGGTGCTACTCAGGCTAAACCTGATCCAAATAATCCTGCCAATCCGGCGAATCCTGCATCACCAGATTTAACCGTGACAGACTTGCAGGCGTTAAAAACAATTATAGACGTTGCTAGTTCGAGAGGAACTTTTAAAGCATCAGAAATGGCTGTCGTAGGTAACACTTACAACAGACTACAACAATTCTTAGATGCTATTAATCCTCCTAAACCAGATGGTCAACCACAAGGTCAACCACAGGCACAACCGGCGCCAGAGACAACTCAAACGCCATCGTCTAATTAGGAGAAAAATTATGTCATTTAAACATATAGGACTATTGAATAACAAACACAAAGTAGTTGTTGCTTACAGAACACTACCGGGTGATGCGTTATCTGCGTTAGTAATTCCAACAGCACCGTTGCCTACATCATATCACGACGAACTAATGAAAGTAGTCGAGTCTGGTCAAGGACAGGATGCGTTTGAACTTGCTACACAACTTTCAGTAAGAAAATTTGCTGATGGTTTAAATATGCTTGGTGCACTTCATGCACAAAAGTACTTAACAAAAGTATCAACTGACTCAGTAACAATGACTCCAACTCACAAGAAAGAGTCTTTTATTCGTCTAGACGAACTTAATAAAATTATTGCTGAACAAAGAGGTGTAAGTATTGAGGATTTAGCAGTATCGCCAAATCCAGAAAGCACTAAATCTGCATTAAACAAAACAGCATTGTCTGATGAAAAACTTGCACAAAGTTATAGAAATCAAGCAGACTTAATGTACAAAGAAGTGGTAGAGTTGCGTAGAAAAGCAGATGAGTTAAATCCGCCAGCAACAAAATCAATCAAGACGAAAAAGACTGACAAAGTTGATGCGTAATGAGCAACAACAAGTCTGGTGGTAAGTTACTCCTTAACACTACTAATGATTTAGATTCTGATTGGGAACGTGTTCTCGATGAAATTAACATTGAGAGCCTCCCAATTAGATATCTAACAACACTAAAATTAAATCTCAAAAACAACGACAAATTTATAATAGATGTCAAGTCTATTGTTCAAAATTCCCCAAATCTAGATCATGCGGCACATCAAGTAAACTCAATCATAAAACAATATAAGAATATTATTGTAAGCATCGATTTTCAAATCAATGTAACAGAACTAGTTGATAGTGTTACACAGGCTAAGAATGCATTTACAAAGAAAGTGAACTTTAACCTTAAAAGGCAAGGTAGAGGAAGTAGAAAGCGTTTAAAAAAGAAGGATGACGATGAAAGTTAAACTAGTATCATATACAAAACCTGCAGAAGATTTTGAAGCAGAAGGATTAGAAAATGCACAGGATCTTATTGCCTTTTGTGCTAGAGTATCAAATCCAGCAAACCAATACAACAAGGAAACAGCAGAAAAACTAATTGGCTATTTGATTAAATGGGGACATTGGTCACCGTTAGAAATGGTTAATGCTTGTTTGGAAATTGATACCACACGTGATATAGCACATCAAATTGTACGTCATCGTTCTTTCTCTTTTCAAGAGTTTAGTCAACGCTATGCTAATCCTAAAGATATGGGAGATATGTTTGAACTATCCGAAGCAAGACTACAGGATGAGAAGAACAGACAAAATTCAATCGAAGTTGATGATGTACTATTGCAAACCCATTGGGAACAGCAACAAAAAAGAATTATTGATCTTTCA